>OJLB01000067.1_pt1 | contig 75624 bp, 67 predicted proteins | sample 1596861 | NCBI WGS metagenome assembly OJLB01 (sample SAMEA3904681, study PRJEB24821) | metagenome | biome: Builtin; feature: hospital; material: surface | place: USA | collected 2013-06-06
GCGTCAGATGTGTATAAGAGACAGAGATAAACGGGTTTATAATCATGCAAAATAAACACCATACACCAAAAGAAAGCCAAATTTTTCTCATTATTTAATTCAACTTGCTAGTTGAAAAGTTAAAAAATAAAAAAGCAAAGCAAAAGATTTGTATATTTGTGATTGCAAAAAAAATAAAAACAACTCCAATGCTTTGCAAAGACAAAATTACATCAATTTTTTGTATTATCAATGATATTTTAAAAGAAATTAATTATTCTGAAGATATTCCCCCGCTGGTGCAAGCTTGCAGCTTGTGCCCAATTCAAAATTCATAATTCATAATTCAAAATTCTTTCCCCGTCCCACTTGTCCCACACCTAGCTAATAGCTCATTAAAGATTAATTTTTATCATCTTCAATGTTCCAAAATTTAATATTCTTACTTTTCAATAAAATCATTACAAAACTCATTATCAGGTACAGTTTCTTTATAAAGATCAGTAATTAATAAACAAATATATTCAAAGTAGATTTGTCTATAAAATTTCTTATGTTTTCCTTGATATGTACTATAACTCACAGGTTCTTCTTTTACTTTATCCATATATTTAATAAATTTCAAATTCAGTTTTACCTTTTGGGATATGTAAAAGATAATCTAATTTAGCCTCTATCCATTTTCCTCCTCTTTTAAACTTACACAATAATGCAGAAGCTCCTTGAAAACTATCTTTCTTTTTGCTTTTTAAGCCTACTAATCTACCCTCTCCATAAAAAACTAACTCATAATTTTCCAATGGATAGAACTCTAAATTGTCTGCTCCTGCAATAGAAATAAGTTTCTCCCACCCCTCTTGCACTTCTTTTTCATCAAAATATTGGGCAATGGCTAGGTCTTTCATATTATTAAATGAAAACTGAGCAATTCCATCTAAATCTCGCTCTTTAAATGATTTTTGAATCATTTGATAAGCTTGTAACACTTTTTGTTCCAAGAGCTTCTTGTCAAAATTTCTCAAATCTTGACTATCTTTCCAACCTTCTATTTTATAAGGCACTTCGGGGAGCGTAAAGGTTACTGTTTGCTCAAAATATTCTTTACCAGCATATTTGAAAAAACCATTCTCATCCTCTGGAGTCTGATATATGAATAAATTACTTTGTCGTTTTTCTATTGCGAATTCATTTTGGTTGTCATAGCTACCTATTCCTAATTTAACAGCTGAATTGTTCAAAAATTCTCCAAATTCTTCTGTAGCATACATCCTTAGTTTTATCGTTTGATTTGAAAAATTCAAAAGATATGGATTTATTGTAAAACTACTAGACCCTCCTTCTCCATAGTTTTTATAGGCTAAGATATCATTTATATACAATTCAATGTAACAATGACCAAACTCAAAATATACTTGGTAGATAGGTTCATAATTATAATGACTAACTTGTTTTGCAATCTCTTCTACAAGATTGTTGGCAGTGATGTTTGGATTTTGTGTTATCATAGTTTTTTGTGAACAGCTTTGTAAGCTGAGTAATAAAAACAGTGTTAATATTGCTTTTTTCATTATGCTTAAGATTTAAATAATTCAACTATTTTTCCCCAATAAGTACCTTTATGAATTGAATCTGCCATCCTATAAATTTATGATATTCATACGATAGCCTATCTATTAAAACTAAAATAGACATTGTTATTTAACAGTTTACTAATCCAATCCTTTCTTCTTTATCTCTATAATTACTTCATCATTAGATAAATAAAATATAGTATCATTCTTTTTCTCTTTTATATAACTGATATATTTTTTATCGGAATATATAGTATCAATATCAAAGCTATTTAATAAGGCTACATCATTTTTTAGTTCTGACAATGTATATTTCAAAAAACCATTAGATCTATTCCAAAAAACTTCTTTTAACTTTCCTTCCTTATCGTAGTGAGAAATGGTTTTTATATTTAACTTTCCGTAGCTATTTTCTATAAAACCTATAGAATTATAAGAATACTCTTTACTTACTTTTTTTGTACAGATAATTTCAAACTCAGTTTCTTTAACACTACAATTTATAAGTAGAAAACTAATAAAAATGCTTAATTTTATTTGGTATTTCATCCTTTCTATCTCTTTAGTGGTGGCGATACGCTTTTTTGTACGATATGTGAATTGTGAGGTAACATTTTAAAATTTAACTATTTATAGGAATCTCTAAAAATATAGAAATTTCTTTCATTTTCCCTGATATATTGTCCTTCTGTTTTTATTGGTTCTCCATCTAAAAACACTTCTAAATCGGTGGAGGTAGCATTTAGCTTGACTTCCAAAGTGTGCTCGCCTGTTGGATTTTTTTCTAAAATTGTATGAAGTTTGTCCCAATCAAAAAAAACTTCACAATTATAGGAGGCTCCCTTGGCTGTTTCAAATATAAAATAGAATGTCTCTGGTATGGCACATTTTTTAGCTTTTGCAGTTATTATATAAGGTCGTAATACCGTTTCAGACTCTCCATTAAAATAACCTATATCGTTTGAAAACAACCTAAATCCCTTATTTTCGGACGAAATTACCACCTTTAGTTTGTACTTTTTACGATAATTATCCCATCTCTCAGGAGTTGCTTTTGCTGTTTCCTCTCCATATATCTTTTTTTGTATTTCATATAACTTTTCCCTACTAAGATAAGACATTGTAACCAATCTATCCTCATACTCTTTGATGAGCTTTTCATCTTTAACAAGCTCAGCTTGGTATCTCCCCAGTTCTATACGGGTAGGTTCATAGCCCAACCATACTACTACCATCCCCTTAGGGGCAAAACCAAAAATGAGGTTATCAAACTCACTACAAACTCTTCCCGTTAAATTAACCTGAGAAAAATAACTGCGTTTTTCCCTAAGATCTATATACTGGGGAAGGTTCCCCTCAAAGTTTTTTGGCTCATAGATAAAATAAGCACGCTGGGTCATTTCCTTCATATAATCTACGGGAAAGTCTGCCTTTAAGTGGTAAAAAACATCTTCATAATCAGAATAGTAGACTATATCTGCCCCTATAGGGGTGCCCAGTTGTTCTGTCCACCTAGCACCAGAATCTGCCCAGCGCCCTGAGGAGGAGCCATAGGGCAAACCTGCGGGAGTTCCCTCTAAGGTTAAAATATAATCCTTTACAGGAGTTACTTGATATTTATTATCAGGGTGCGATATTTGTACGTGAAATTCAGGCATAACTTCTTTTTTTTGACAACTTGCTATAGGTAGTAAACCTAAGCTAAGGATTATGATATAAGATATTTTTTTCATATTTATATATTCTCGCCTTATTTTTTTACACTCATTTACATAATTTAAAAAATGGCTAAATATATTTTCCCATTTTTTTACTTGTCTATACATAACTAATTCACTATTTCAAAGAAATTTTTCGCCAAAAACACTATTAGGTTCAAATAGTTTTTCTAACTCTTTAATAGGTTTTCCGTCAGCTGTTTTTGCAAATATCTATGATATTGCCTAAATTTTTCATTCCGTTTTCAGAACATTATATTCTGATACTTCATAGCCTGTTATATTATTTTCTATAAAAGCATTCAATAGTTTCTCAGATATAATATTTCTTCCCTCAAAATGAAATATATCATATTGGGGGAAAGAATTTAACAAGTAAACTTCCTTAATTATGAGTTCTGTTTCAAAATCTTCAAAAGTTTTTTTATCTTTACTTAGGTAAAATTCCTTTGAAGTAAAACAGAATTCTTCAATGACATCTCTCCACTTTAGTATGAATTTTGATTTCTCCATATCTATATATTGAAAAATATCATCGTAAAAACGGAATAGATAGTATTTTTTTGTGTCTATTCTATTTTCTATTAAAGTAAACGAATAAAATTTAGAAGAAGGTAACTTAAAATTCAGTATAATTTCCTTTATCTTTTTATTAACTAGTAACCCCCAATGAGAATTATAAGAACTTAATAAATCTGTTTTTTTTGCTTCTTTATTAAGCTCTAATTCTAAATAAGGAATTTTAGGAGGGATGTCTCCAAAAAAAAGTCTTTCATTGGAAAATGGAGATCCTAACACACAATTTTCTGTTGGGGACACTTGTGGATATTTTCCAATGATATCTAAATCAATAGATTCTTCTATAATAAAATATTTCATTTGTTAAAAAAAAATTAAAATATTCGTTTAAATTCATCCCTGAGTTTTTCGCTTTAATAATTTTTTCCTTTAAATCAGGAATTAATTCTTCTTGTTTATCATAAGCTGGATGATTTCCATGCATACCTTTTCCGATAAGTTTAGTATATTTTTCCAATCCTATACCATTCTGTAACATATTAAGATGAAAATCATCTAAAGCTACTAACGGAACTAAATCATGTTTCCCTCCTGTTTCCCAAGGTATTATCTGATGTACTTCAATGACAGAGGTGTTTAGAGCTAATTCTTTTCCTCATAGATAAACAAGTTGTTTCCTGTATCGGTAACAAACATTTTATTGTCATAAAATCGTATTTCTTCTATATCTTCATAAGTGTCTTTGATTTGATAAATCCATTGATACGTTGCTGTTTCAGGATCTATAGCAATGATAAAAGGATGTTTTGAAGTATGAACATCATACCATAGCAATCCTTTATAATATACTACCCTATGACCAGATGGCCAATGATTCTCTCCATTATACTCAAAATCAGGCAAACGAGAATATTTTCTATTATAATTATAGAACTCTCCCGTATCTAAATCAACACGATAAAAAGACAAGCTGGTACACACATAACCATAATGTCCTACGATTTCCATAGTCCGTGCATAATGATCACACTTCCAAATAAGAGAACCATCCTTTTGAGAAAGACAAACAATGCCCATTTTAGCAATTACTATAAAAGTATTTTTATAAGGATGTATAGAATATATCTCTATTTCTTCTTCCTTAGAAAAAAAATCTTGGATATTTTGTTGCCATAGTAAAGAAAAATCATTTTTTTTATATACATAAATGTATATATTAGAATTTGTAACCAAAAAGGAATCCGTAAAAAAACGTATCTGTCCTAACAGATTTAATTGTTTGTCTATTAAAGCAATATTTTTTGTTATTCTTGCTAAGAAAAAAAACACTTTAAATTCTTCCACAAAAAATCTTACTATCATTGACTCTTTATTAGAAACTGAATAATAATATTTTTCGTTAGGAAAGAAATCTATTAAGGTTAAATCCTTAATAGAAACACCTCTACAATGTTCATCTATAATTACATCCCCTAAATCATATAAACCTCCACCATAATTGGCGTTTATTATTTTTAACAAAAGCATAGAGGATAGGTCATATATATAGAGAGAACTTCTATCACTTTGTAAGACAAATATTTTATTTTCCTTACAAATAAAGTATGTAGCCTCTATTTTATTTTTCTTTTTATACATTATTCTGCTATTTGGAAAATTATCTTCATTTAGGTTTTTTCCTCAGCTGTTTTAAGAGCTTGTAACACTTTTTATTTTAGGGCATCAAGGGCTCTAATATTATCTGTTTTTGCAAATATCCATATCTCCAAAGTGAAATTCCTTTTTTTAAGCCTTTTTTCTCTATTTCTTCTATGATAGTTCTCTTACAGCAATCACTATACCGAACTATCACTGTCCGCCTTTTTGTCATATATTTTTCTGCTTTTAGTATAGATCTATTTTAGGATATGAAACTGTGTAAGATGAGTATAAGATAAGCGAAGGATAAGCGAAGGATAAGCGAAGGATAAGCGAAGGATAAGCGAAGGAAAGTCGGCGAGCTGGCGCAGCCGAGTATGTGACGAATAATAAGCGAAGAATAAACCTACTCTACCAGAACAAATACTGAGGGGGTTATAAAAAAATAAAAAAAAATCTTTCTTTCTTATAGAAGATAGAAATATCTTTTATATCTTTGCACCCGAAATTAAAAACACTAACAATTTTATTATGACAGCAAAAAAATTGTGGATTTGGTTAGGGGCTACAGTGGCAGCCTCTTTCTTGGTGCTGATTTTTTTCGGTGTAGAAATATATCGTACAGCACCTCCTTTCCCCGAAAAAATCGTAACTACCGATGGGGAAACGCTCTATGAAGGGCAAGACATTAAAGACGGTCAGAACGCTTGGCAATCTATGGGCGGTCAGACCGTAGGAAGTATCTGGGGACACGGAGCTTACATCGCTCCCGACTGGAACGCCGATTACCTCCACCGCGAGTCTATGCTCTTATTAGATTTGTATGCTCAAAAAGACGGCAAAGTCTATAAAGACCTGCCAGAAGAAGAGCAAGCTAAGTATCAGGTACAGTTGCGCAAAGAGCTTCGTGCCAATACTTTCAATCAGCAAACGGGGGTTATCACTTTCTCGCCTGAGCGCGCACAAGTAGCTAAAGAGTTAGCTAACTATTATAGCAAACTCTTTATGGATGACCCTGCACTCAAGCAAACGCGTACCCATTACGCCATCCCTAAGAATGCGATTAAAGATCCTGCCCGTATGGCGCAGATGAACGCTTTCTTTACTTGGACGTCTTGGGTGTGCAGCACCAATCGCCCTAATGACGATGTTACTTATACCAATAACTGGCCTTACGACCCTCTCATTGGCAACCATCCTTCTACTTCTTTGCAGATGTGGTCTGGCTTTAGCGTGCTAATGCTTCTCTTTGGTGTAGGGCTGCTTGTGTATTACCACGCTCGCAACAAAGAAGAGGAAACCAGCGAGACTTTCCCTACTGAAGATCCTTTGCGCAATATGAAGCCTACCCCTTCAATGAAAGCAACCCTCAAATACATCTGGATTGTTGCATTGCTTATCATTGTACAAATGATTTCTGGGGTTATTACAGCGCACTATGGTGTAGAAGGAGGCGGCTTCTTTGGTATTCCTCTCGATGTAGTATTGCCACAGGCTATTTCTCGTAGCTGGCACGTACAGTTGGCTATTTTCTGGATTGCTACCTCTTGGTTGGCTACAGGTTTGTACATAGCACCTGCTGTATCTGGCTACGAACCTAAATATCAACGTCTTGGGGTGAATGTACTCTTCGTGGCTTTACTTATTGTAGTATTAGGCTCATTAGCCGGTCAGTGGATGGGAGTAATGCAAAAATTAGGCTTAGTAGAAAACTTCTACTTTGGTCACCAAGGTTATGAGTATATCGAACTTGGTCGTTTCTGGCAAATCCTATTGCTTGTAGGTTTGTTCTTGTGGTTGTTCCTAATGGTTAGAGCTTTAATTCCTGCTCTCAAACGCAAAGACGAAAGCCGCCATTTATTGTTGTTGTTCGTACTTTCATCAGTAGCAATTGCAGCTTTCTACGGCGCGGGACTAATGTATGGTCGTCAAACACATATGGCAATAGCTGAATACTGGCGTTGGTGGGTAGTGCATCTTTGGGTAGAAGGTTTCTTCGAGGTATTTGCTACCGTAGTGGCAGCCTTCTTGTTCTCTCGTTTGGGCTTGTTGCGCATCAAAGTAGCAAGTACAGCCGTACTTTTCTCAACTATTGTATTCTTAGCAGGAGGTATATTGGGTACTTTCCACCACCTATACTTCAGTGCTACACCTACAGGGGTATTGGCATTAGGGGCTACCTTTAGTGCGCTCGAAATCGTACCTTTGGTACTCATCGGTTACGAGGCATACCACAACTACCAATTGTCTAAAACTACCGAGTGGATTAAAGCTTATAAATGGCCTATCTACTGCTTTATAGCTATGTGCTTCTGGAACTTCCTTGGGGCAGGTATCTTTGGTTTTGCTATCAATCCACCTATTGCTTTATACTACATTCAAGGGCTTAATACCACTGCCGTTCACGGTCACGCTGCCTTGTTTGGGGTGTATGGTATCCTTGGTATTGGTTTGATTCTTTTTGTATTGCGTGGCTTGTATGCCGACCGTCATTGGAACTACAAGATTCTCGGTTGGTCATTTTGGCTTATCAATATAGGGCTGTTTGTAATGTTAGTAGGTAGCCTATTGCCTATAGGAATTTTACAAGCGGTAGAAGCTATCCAAAATGGCTATTGGTCAGCGCGTTCTGAAGAATTTATGCATACTGACACAATGCAGATTATTCGTTGGTTGCGTGTACCTGGCGATACGCTTTTAGCTATAGGCGAATTGCTATTGGTATATTTCATTATCGGTCTGAAAACCGGTTGGTCTCTTAGAGAAAAACGATAATTTATCATAGGTTAAAAATACCCATATAGCTAATTAATTCTGAAAAGGGCTGTCCACACAAATCTTCTTGCCGGACAGCCCTTTTTATTATTTATTTTTAACTAATACTGCTAATTTTGCATATCCTCTTAAAAATTGTTATCTTTGCCATCAAAATAACTAAAATGGACGATAAAGCAATTATCAAAAAACGCATCGATTGGTTTTGCAAAAACAAAATCAATGCCTTTTCACCCACTATCTCACCTGCCCCTAAGTCGGTAGAGCGCAACGAAATAGAGAGTCTCTACGAGGGACTGCGATGGTTTGTAGATAGAGGGGTAAACGAACTTTTGGTGCAAAAGAAATATATGGGCTCTTATTGCGATATATACTTACATAAAGAGCTGACCGATAGTTATTTAGTAAGCCGAAATGGCTATAAAATCAACCATTTAAATCGCTCTCAGTGGCTTGCTGCCCTCACCGATTTGCACGCTCGTTTTAACTGGAGCGATACTGCTATCCGTATCATACAGTCCGAGCTGATGCCTTGGTCTGCTTTGGGTAAGGGGCTTATTGCCAACGAGTTCTCGGCTTACTACATCTCGCATCAAATACACGCCGACTATTTGCAACAGTCAGACCTGTATACTAAGATAAACCAAATACGCCAGAAACCTGAGTATAAGGCTTTTGTAGCCGATGCTAAAGCTCTATCAAGCAAGGAGCTAAAAGATAAATACCCTAATCATATCATTCGTCAATACCAATCGGTGCGCGATATGAAGCTCCTCGATTTGCCTAATTACGCTAAGAATATCAGCTTGTTTAAGAAGGAATTAGATATTTTCGGCAAAGAGGCTCCTATTTACTTCAAGCCGTTTAATATCCTAAAGGAAATAAAAGACGATGGTACGGAGGTATTTGTCAATGATAATCTCAGCTTTCAACAGATTAATGACGATGAGTTTCTCCATTACACCTTTGCTGATGAAGCCGATTTTGAAGCCAGATACCCTGAAATACGCGCTTGGGTAGATAAGATGAATGCCAATGAAGAAGAAGGGGTGGTTATAAAGCCGCGTAAGGCTTTCTTACCAGCTATGCCACCCGCTTTCAAGGTGCGCAATAACGATTACCTAACCCTTATCTATGGAGTTGATTTCCAAGACCGACTACAAGAGCAGATAAACAAACGCAATATCAAAGGGAAATTGAAGTGTTCTATAAACGACTGGGCTATCAATGCTAAATTATTGCAAACGCCCTATGCCGATATACACGAAGAAAATTATGAATTTAAGAACTTAGTACTCGACCGTATTTTGGGCGAGGAGATAGAAAATCAATTAGATAGCAGATTATGAGCAAATTACTTATATTGGTGGGAGCACCTGGTTCGGGCAAATCCACCTTTGCACGTTACTTTTTGCGTACCGAAGACAATTGGGTGCGCGTAAACCGTGATGACTTTCGCTTAATGCAGTTTGGCGATTCGCTGATGATACCTTTTTACGAAGAGCGTATCAGCAAGATGGTCGATGCCGCTGTTTTAGCCTTGCTTAAGAGCGATACCAATGTGCTTATTGATGCCACTAATACCTCGCTGCGCACTATTCAAGATATGGTAAACGCTTATACTGAGTATGCCGATATTTCTTTTAAAGTATTTGATGTGCCTGTCGAAGAGCTTGTAAAACGTTGCGACAAACGTTTTGCCGAAACAGGTAAGTTTATCCCCAAAGGAGTTATCGAAAAGAATGTTAGCAATCTGCATCACACTTTAGAAAAGTTTAATTTTGAGCCTATTCCTCAGAGGGTAAAAGCACCAGAAGCGGTATATACCGCTCAAGACGAGTCATTGCCTAAGGCGGTTATCTGCGATTTAGACGGCACGCTCTCTTTGCTCAATGGTCGCGACCCTTATAATGCAGCTACTTGTGATAATGATTTGCTCAATGCTCCGGTAGCCTCTGTATTGCAAATGGCTAAGGCACAAGGCTATAAGGTAATTCTCCTTTCTGGGCGCGAAGATAAATACCGCGAACCCACCTTGCGCTTTCTTGCTAAACACCAGATAGATTATGACCTCCTACTGATGCGCACAACTAATGATTTCCGCAAAGATAATATCATCAAGCGTGAACTTTTTGAGCAGGAAATACAAGGGAAGTACTTTATAAACTTCCTCTTAGACGACCGCAATCAAGTAGTAGATATGTGGCGCAAAGACCTACATTTATCCTGTTTTCAAGTAAATTACGGTGATTTTTAGATATTTATTTGATACAAAAAAGGCTGTCAATATTCTTACTGACAGCCTTTTTTAGTGCTTATTTCTTTATGGTAACTCCAAAAATCTCTTCGAAATGCTTTAGTATATATCTCTTTACTTCTTCAGTATCTACCTTTTCTTTTGATAACTCTACATTGAGTGAGGTTACTGCCTTACCCCTTATCCCACAAGGGATAATGTTATCAAAATAACCTAAATCAGTATTGACATTCAGGGCAAATCCGTGCATCGTTACCCATCGCGAGGCGCGTACCCCCATTGCACATATTTTGCGAGCAAAAGGCGTTCCTACATCTAGCCATACACCTGTCTCTCCTTCACTACGTTCTCCCTTTATGCCATAGTCGGCTAAGGTTCTGATAATTACCTCTTCTAACGAACGCAAATACTTGTGAATATCTGTAAAGAAGTTTTCGAGGTCTATGATAGGATAACCTACTATCTGTCCAGGCCCGTGATAAGTAATATCACCTCCGCGGTTTATCTTATAAAAAGTAGCCCCTTTTTTAGCTAAAGCAGCCTCATCAATTAGCAAATTCTCTATATGACCACTTTTGCCAAGCGTATATACGTGTGGATGCTCTACAAAAAGAAAGTAATTAGGAGTAGGGAGGTCTGTGTTTTCAGCCCTATTTTTGTGTTTCAGCTCAACTATTTCTTCAAAGAGGCTTTCTTGGTAGTCCCACGTTTCTTTATAGTCTTTATGACCTAAATCCTTAACGATTATTTGTTTGTTCATAGATAGTTTTGATATTACCTTCGTTAATATCACCAGTTTTGTATCCTTTAGTAAACCAGTATTTGCGTTGCTCAGAAGTACCGTGTGTGAATGAATCGGGTACTACGTGCCCTTGCATACGTTTCTGAATAGCATCATCGCCAACAGCATTGGCAGCGCTTAGTGCCTCATCAATATCATCTACATCTAAATACTTCTGGTTATGGTGTGCCCACACTCCTGCGTAAAAGTCGGCTTGTAGCTCTTGGGCAACCGACCATTTGTTAGCAGCCGCTTGGCTAAGCCCTTGCTGTTGTCGTCTTACTTGTTGCGAAGTGCCCAAAAGTGTCTGTATATGGTGTCCTACCTCGTGAGCCATTACATAGGCAATAGCAAAATCACCACCTTTGGCGCCAAAGCGCGTTTTTAGCTCCTCAAAGAAATCCATATCCATATATAACTTATGGTCTGCGGGACAGTAAAAAGGCCCTACAGACGATGAGGCTTGCCCACAACCTGTATTTACACTAGCAGTAAAGAGTACTAAGGTAGGCTTTTCATATGTTCCGAGTCTATTTTCCGCAAAGACTTTTTCCCATACATCTTCAGTATCAGCAAGCACAGTAGCGGTAAACTCACCGATTTTCTTTTGCTCAGCAGTTAGCTCTACGCGTTCTGTTTGCTGAGTTTGGTTGCCACCAGCTACCTGATTTACGACAGAAGCTACCTGTTGCCCTGTTTCGCCGCCAAAAAGCTGCAATAAAACTACGATGATACCCACGATACCACCGCCAGCTAATAGACCGCCTTTGCTGCTAATACCGCGTCGGTCGTCTACATTGCTACTCTGTCTTCTTCCTTCCCATTTCATAGAAAATAATGATTTTAGTGAATAAATTATTAATAGTTAGTGGTCAATGTTTTGCAAAGATATAAAACTATTGCGAATTAGCAAAATTTAGATGTTTTACCTCTCGTTATGCAATGATTCCTCTTTCGCGCATTAAGAACGTAGCATTTCTGTTTTGGCAGATACCTTCGCGTAGTTTATAGTCGAAGTGTAATACTCCTTGGCTGATGTCTGACTCAAAGCATTTGTTTACTAAGCGGTCGGGGTACTGTTCGCTCAGGCGACATACCTCAATATCGTGAGTGGCAACAATGCCTATAGCTTGTAATGACAACAGTCGCTCAATAATTTTTATGGTACCGTACTGCTTATCTTCAGAGTTGGTGCCACGTAATATCTCATCTAATAATACCATACAGCGTTCGCGTTTTAGAGCTGCCATAATTTGCTCTATACGATTTATCTCAGCAAAGAAATACGACTTACCATCGCTTAGTGAGTCTGATAATCGCATTGATACTAATAGAGGCAGTGGGTGTACATCAGCTTTTTGGGCACAAACGGGTAATCCTACTTGTGTAAGTAGCATATTTATTCCTAAACAGCGCAAAAAAGTACTCTTACCCGACATATTCGAGCCTGTTAGGAGTATAAAATGCGCTTCATCTAACACTATATCGTTGGTTATGCGCTCTTTTTCAGGTATAAGAGGGTGTCCTACAGCTTCAAAACTAACTCTATAGCTGTTGTTGAGCGTAGGGTATACAAAGTGAGGATGGTTGTAAGCAAAATTGGCAAAACTACACAGCACTTCTGTGTCCGCTACGGTTTCGAGCCATGGCAATACCTCTTTGCCATAGGTAGCTTTCCACGTTTGTAAAGCTCTATAACGATGTAGGTGATAGAAGCTGAAAGCGTTAAGCGGAATAGATACCAATATGTTACTTACGCTATCTAAATCGTCTAATAAGCGCGAAAGTTGTGCTATAGGTTTGCTAGCTTGCAGGTTTTTCTCAGGGAAACGCTCTTCTATTAAAGATATACACGATTTGAAAGCATAAAGCATAGCATAAGTGCGCTCAAAACCGAGTTTTTCTTTGTTTATTTTGCTGATATAGAAGAAAAATACCGATAAATTTATAGTGAGTAGTAGTTTAGCGATGCTTTTTAGTACTTCGTAGTCGTATATATAGCCTATGATTGCCGAAAGAGTGAAGACTATAGGTGAAATGACCGTAAAAACACGCATAAATTTGCCCATTGGTGGGGTAGGGGTTACTGCCCATTGTTGCAGTCTGTCGTAGAAAGAAGGACTGTCGTCTATCTGTTCAGCGTGTGCCATAAAAGTTTGTCGCCAAGCTAATTGAGGGGTTAGAGCTTTAATTGCCTCTTGGGCGAGTATGGCAGTACCTTCGGGGTACAATAGCTGTTCGGCTAATCGTTTGCGTCCTAAGTAAGTATGGGCACGGTTGAGGTAGTGGTACAATGATTTCTCGCCCAATACATCTAAGTCGTAGGCGTAAGGGTGCTGGGCAGGTTCAAAATCTTTGCCATTGTCAGCAGGGTAGATACCTTGTTCTATAAAGGCTATTTCGCGCTCATTGATGGCTATTTTTGCCTTAGCAATGCGTCTTTTTACCGCTATTTGTTTGTGTTTGCCAATAAGTAAGAAGAAAAGCACTATCATCACAGCTGCTAAAAAGCCCCATAGCCACGAATTTTCATTTATAGCCTTGTAGCCAACAAATATTGCAAATAGTAAGTCTATCAACCTTGCAAAAGCAATGGCATTGTACTGTTGGTGGTACTGCTTATATAATTGTGTAGCGGTCTCTAATTTTTCTTTGTACATAGTAATTAAATTAGCAAATTAGCAAATTGACAAATCGACAAATTGACTCATTACCTCGCATCTAAGCGTAAGAAGATAAACAGCAATATAGTAAAAGCCCATAGCCCCGAACCTCCATAGCTAAAGAAGGGTAGGGGGATACCTATAGTAGGGATAAGACTGATAACCATACCTATATTAATGCAGAAGTGTACAAAGAGTATTGACACTACGCAATAGCCATAGACGCGGTTAAATTTGGTTTTCTGTCGTTCGGCTAACTGTAGCAACCGCAGAAGGAGTAACGCAAAGAGTACTACCACTAACGTAGTGCCCGCAAAGCCCCATTCTTCGCCAATGGTGGTGAATATATAATCGGTGTGTTGCTCGGGTATAAAGCTACCTTTGGTGCGCGTGCCTTGTAAAAAACCTTTGCCCAAAGTACCTCCAGAGGTAATAGCCGATTCAGCCATATTGGTGTTGTACGCAAAGTCGCGTTTCATTGCGGCTATTTTCTGAGGGTCAGTTTCTAAGCGTAACCATAGGCTCAGACGGTTGCGATGGTGCTGCTTTAGCACATTGTCATAGGCGGGGTGGGTAGCCAGAGCTGTTACTAAACAGATGCCGCTGAGTATAAACAAATTAGCAAAGGGTATGCGATTGGTACGGCGTTTATGCCAAAAAACGTAGAAACCAATGCACAAAGCCGAAGCTAACAGAGTGAGCCCCGTGCCGAATTTTAAGGAGGAAACAAATACTACCCCTGCCAAAAATAGGTAGAATAAGAGCGCAGAGGGCATTCCTTCGCGAAAAAGTACAAACAGCAGCGAGAAGAACACCAATAGACTCCCTACGTCAGGCTGTAGCAAGATAAGAAAAGAAGGTACACAGATAATAGCTATTGCTCGCAGTAGGTCGGGTATGCGCCGCACATCGGTGTGAATGTCGCTCACATAACGCGAAAAAGCCAAAGCAGTAGCTACTTTGGCAAACTCGCTCGGCTGCACCGTAATGCTGCCAATAGCATACCACGCCCGCGCCCCATTCGTCTCTTTCCCAAAGACGAACAGTCCCGCCAGCAATACAATGGCTATCAAGTAAAAAGTCACTGCCAGATTAATGTACAACTTGCTATCTATAGCCAAGATAAAGAGGATAAGCAAGAAGCTAAGCGCAATAAAAAGCAACTGCTTTCCGTAGAACTGATTGAGGTCGAATATAGAGCTAGCTTTCAGGTCGCTATAAGTAGTTGAAAAAATAGCTATCCATCCGCAACTTACCAATAATAGGTATAATATCACCGATACCCAATCGAGGTTCTTTACAATACTATTACTCATCTTTTTCTAAATAGGAAAAATAGGGCATATTCCATCACTAAACTGAGCCATCTTTTTTTAGGAGAAAAGATAGAAAACCACGTGCCCGCTAATAGGTTGCTTACCGTCATCTCTTCTTTGCAAACAGAAAGCTGACGCGATAGTTTAAGGGCGTGAATATCCTTTTCGAGTTTTAGTATTTTCAGGTCATTATCAATTGCCTCGAATGATTCGTATATTTTATTCTTCATCATCATCAGGTTCTGCTTTAAAGTAAATTTCCGACAGTTTCCTTAGCAAAGGTTTCACAATAAGTACCCTGCGGAAGAAGAAAGCTCCCGCAGCTACTATTATATAGAAAGTCCCTACAATAACAAAGCCCCACGCTATGCTATCTACAGCCTCACCTACTGCATAAGCTGCAGCAATCGATATGAAGAATAGCATCAACAAACACGCAAAAGCTACTATAAAAAAAGTTATTAAGCCTGTAGATGATTGGGCTATAAACCTAAAAAGGAATAGCTTATAATAGGCCACTTGCGCATCAAGAGCATCAGTTGCTTTTGTAGGAACTTCCTCAAATGATTCTTTTATCGAGTGAAACGACATAATAGCTTATTTCTGCAACTTAGCGTTAGCTTCCTTAAGGGCAGCCAATTTCTTTTCTAGGAAAGTAATTACATCGTCAGCTTTATAGCTTGATTTAGAAAGTAAGTTTTCTACTTTTTCTTCTAAGTTTTCCTTTACCTCTCCTGATTTTTCTCTAACTTCTTGGGTTAGTTTTTCTAATTTGCGTTTTAGCTTATCAGCCTTATCACTCACCCCGTCTTTTATTTTTCTACGGGTTTCTTCACCTTTGTCGGGTGCAAATAATACACCAACAGCTACGCCCACAGCCAAACCTGCTGCAAGTCCTAATAATACATTTCCTGTTTTTGCCATAATAATATTAGTTTTTAGTTTTTATAAAAATCGCACAAATATACGAATAATTTTTGAATGTGCAAAAAAAATATCTTGTGGGAGTGGTGGGAGTATATTTTTCTGGTTGGGGGTGAGTTTGTGGAAAGTTGTTCTTTTGGTGATGGTATAATGATCCTTCGGTCTTCTTGTACCCTTTCTATATCTGAAGTAAAGGGAGGTGTAAAAGAAAAATTTGCCAATTTGTCAATTTGCTTACGGATTATTAATTGCCGTTGCTGGGAAATCGACAAATTGACAAATTGTCTTATTTTTTGTGCAGGATGTACTGGTTAGCGAGGGTAGTGTTGCTGATGGTACTGCCATCGGCGTTTAGCATTACTAAGGTGTTTTCAATCACTTGGTAGTAGCGTATATCCTTAGCATCGTCGCTATTAGTAAGGGTGAGCAAATGTTTTGTTTCGTCATAACTTGCGGTACCTTTAGAAGAAAAAGCTCCTTTGCCTTGGTATTCTTCTTCGAGGGTATAACTGCTTTTTTCAACGGTAAGGGTAGTTTTGATACCACCACAATCGGCGCAAGGTAATACCCCCTCGTAAGTGCCTATGTACGAAATGTTTTCAGTAATTATCTCGCGCTGTTCGGCTATCGATTGGGTAGTGGTATTGCTATCGGTGGTGTTTTCGGCTGTGTTGGTTTGGTTGCAAGCGATTGCGAGTAATGCAATTGCGCTTACTGATAAAAGTGATTTTTTCATTAGTCTGAAATGTTTATTGTTATAAATGGCGGCAAAGATAGTGAATTAATTTGTAAATTAGCAAATTAACAAATGAGTGTAATTAGTGTAATTTGCTGATTTATAGTACTTATGAAAAAAAAGACACTAATTTTTTTTAAGAAATATTTTGTATTTAGTGTAAAATATGTACCTTTGCCGTTTGAAGATAAAAAGTTAAGTAATTCATTTAAAAAAATGCAAAACAAAGGACTTATTAAACTATTTGCCCTGCTATTTGGGTTGGTAAGTATTTACCAGCTTTCATTTACGTATGTGGCAGGTAGAGTGGAAGACGAAGCCAAAGCGTTTGCTGCGGCTAAAGTGTCGAATACACAGCCCGATTATATCGCTAAACGCGAAGCAGTCGAAGCAAAGTATTTAGACTCAATGTTGGGGCAAGATGTGTATAACATCGGTATAGCTAAGTTCACTTTTGCTGAAGTTAAAGAGAAAGAGCTCAACCGTGGGCTCGACCTCAAAGGGGGTATCAACGTTATCCTACAGATTTCAGTAAAAGATATCCTTAGAGGGTTGGCTAACAATTCTAAAGACCCCATTTTTAACAAATCATTAGCCGAAGCGGATGTTCAGCTGCGCAAAACCGACAAAACCTACTTGGATTTGTTCTTCGAAGCTTACGCTAAAAACGGTGGTAAATTAGCTTCACCTGATGTGTTTGCTAATAAAACCCTTAGTGACCAAATCAACTTCCAAATGTCTGATAGCGAGGTGCGCCCTATTATCCGTCGCAAAGTTGATGAGTCTATCGTGTCAGCTTTTGAGGTATTGCGCAAACGTATCGACAAATTTGGGGTTTCTCAGCCTAATATCCAACGCTTGGGTGCCTCTGGTCGTATACTTATCGAGCTTCCTGGAGCTAAAGATATCGACCGTGTAAAAGCCCTTTTACAAAGTACTGCTCAACTCGAATTTTGGGAAACTTATAAGAACGGAGATGTATATCCTTACTTAGAAGCTCTTAACGAGCAACTCAAAACTACTAAAGTAGCTAAAACTACCTCTACTAAAGATACTTTAGCGGTTAATACACAAACAGGTAGCACTATCGACTCTCTTCTTACTGATGTGAAGAAAGATTCAGTACCTGCTAAAGGCACTGTTAATCCTCTTTTCGATTTGGCTAGCCCTGTTCGTTACGAAAGTCCTGTACTTTTAACAGCAAATCTTAAAGATACAATGCAGGTGAATAGCTACTTGCATTCACCAGAAGCTAAACGTTTGCTACCTGCTGAATTGCAATATGTGAAATTCGTATGGGGCAAACCAGACAAGAAAACTTCTATGATTGAGCTTTATGCGCTCAAAGGCAACCGCGATAACACTCCTGCCCTTACTGGTAACGTGATTACCCAAGCAGACCAAGGGTATGATATGCGCAACCAACCGTCAGTATCAATGCAAATGGACGGTAAAGGAGCTCGTATATGGGAAGCCCTTACAGGTAAAGCCTTTACTGAGCGTGGCAATATAGCTATTGTGCTTGATAATATAGTGTATTCAGCACCAGGGGTAACTACAGGCGCTATCTCAGGAGGTCGTTCTGAAATTACCGGTAACTTCACTCTTAATGAGGCTATTGACCTTGCTAACGTACTTCGTGCAGGTAAGTTGCCTGCAGGGGCTGATATCGTACAGTCTGAAGTGGTAGGGCCTTCATTAGGACAAGAGGCTATCGACAGCGGTATGAACTCATTCCTTATTGCTACTATCTTTATCTTCGCTTGGATGGTGTTCTACTACGGTCGTGCGGGTATTTATGCTGATATAGCTTTATTGGTGAATATTCTACTTATCTTTGGAGTGCTATCAAGTATAGGGGCAGTGCTTACCTTACCGGGTATTGCGGGTATCGTGCTTACTATAGGTATGGCGGTCGATGCTAACGTACTTATCTTTGAGCGCTCGAAGGAAGAATTAGCTAAAGGTAAAAGTACTGACCAAGCGGTAGTAGACGGGTTTAAGCACGCTTTATCATCAATCTTAGACTCTAACATTACTACAGGTCTGACAGCGTTGATATTGTTATTCTTTGGTAGTGGCCCTATTCAAGGTTTTGCAACTACCTTGCTCATCGGTATTCTTACTACGCTCTTTACCGCTATCTTTATTACTCGTCTTCTTATAGATTATAGTGTAGAGAAACGCCATATGCTTACTTTTGTAACTTCTGTTACTAAAAACTGGTTCAGAAATGTTAATTTGAACTTTATAGGCAACCGCAAAGTGGGTTATGTTATCTCTATTACCCTTTCTGTAATAGGAATTATTTCACTTTTCACTCGTGGTCTTGACCAAGGTATCGACTTCGTAGGAGGACGTACTTACCAAGTGCGTTTTGAAAAAGAAGTAGTACCTACTCAGGTAGCCGAAGCGTTGAAAAAGGATTTAGGTAATGTAGAGGTGAAGACTTTTGGAGCTCCTAACCAAGTGAAAATCTCTACTAAATACAAAGTACAAGAAGAAAGTACTGAAGTAGATAACGAGGTACAACAACTCCTTTACAAAGGCTTGCAATCTTTCTTACCACAAGGGCTTTCTTACGAAAGTTTTGCACAAGCTTCCTCTACTGATAAGGTCGGTATTATGCAATCAATGAAAGTAGGGCCTACCATAGCAGAAGATATTAAGAGTAGTGCCTTCTGGTCAGTAATAGGTTCGCTTATAGTGATAGGCTTATATATCCTCTTCCGTTTCCGCAAATGGCAGTTCTCTATGGGTGCGATAGTATCATCTGCTCACGACGTGCTATTGGTATTGGGTATTTACTCGCTAACCTACAGCATAATGCCATTTAATATGGAAATCGACCAAGCGTTTATAGCGGCTATCCTTACAGTAGTAGGTTACTCGCTTAACGACACGGTGATTATCTACGACCGTATTAGGGAGGTAATGCGTGAGCCACATTGGTCTCGCGAAAAGATTAACCACGCCCTTAATACTACTCTTAGCCGTACCTTGAACACCTCATTTACTACTTTAGCCGTATTGGTAACCATCTTTATCTTTGGTGGTGAAACCCTTAGAGGCTTTATGTTCGCAATGATTATAGGTGTATTTGTAGGTACTTACTCATCTATCTTTGTGGCAGCACCAATCATTTACGATACTGTAAAAGATGAATCGGTGAGCTCTGATAACAAAGAAGAGCATAAAAAGTAAAAGTTTAACTTTATTTGCATACTGAAAAGGCTGTCTTAGTGATAAGGCAGCTTTTTTTTATTTACTTTATTTTGTGTATTCAGATTATTTGTTTAACTTTGCGGTGAAAATAAAAAATCTAAAAAACCAATATAGTATGAAAACCTACGACATCGTTATCATCGGTTCAGGTCCAGGCGGCTATGTGGCTGCTATACGCGCAGGGCAATTAGGATTTAAAACTGCCCTTGTAGAAAAATATAATACTTTAGGCGGTACTTGCCTTAATGTAGGCTGTATACCTTCTAAAGCCTTGTTAGATTCTTCTCATCACTACGAAGATACCCTTAAGCATTTAGACGCACACGGCATTGAACTCTCTGGCGAGGTAACCCTCAACTTAGAGAAAATGATAGCACGCAAGGCGGCTGTGGTAGAACAGACTTGTGCAGGTGTGAAATTCTTGATGGACAAAAATAAGGTGGAAGTCTTTACCGGAGTAGGCTCTTTTGTGTCGCCTACCCAAATAAAGATTACAGCCGCCGATGCTACCGAGCAGCTTATCGAAGCCAAATATACTATTATAGCTACAGGCTCTAAACCTGCCTCTTTGCCTTTTATTACTCTCGATAAAGAGCGTGTGATTACCTCTACCGAGGCACTTAAACTAAAAGAAGTTCCTAAACATCTCATAGTGATAGGAGGGGGAGTGATAGGTTTAGAATTAGGGCAAGTATACAGTCGCTTAGGGGCAAAAGTATCGGTAGTAGAGTATACTGATAGTATTATCCCTACAATGGACAGAGGTTTAGGGCGAGAACTTACTAAAGTACTCAAAAAGCAAGGTTTTGATTTTTATACCGGTCACCAAGTGAAAGAAGTAACCCGTGAAGGAGCTACGGTAACAGTAAAAGCAACCACTCCTAAGGGCGAAGAACTCACCCTACAAGGCGATTACTGTTTAGTAGCCGTAGGTCGTCGTCCTTATACTGAAGGTCTTAACCTAGAAGCAGCTGGCGTACAGAAAGACGATAGGGGTAGGGTAGTAGTAAATGACCATTTGCAGACCAATGTGCCTAACATCTATGCTATAGGCGATGTGGTGCGCGGCGCTATGTTGGCGCATAAAGCTGAAGAAGAAGGGGTATTAGTAGTAGAACAGTTGGCAGGACAGAAGCCTCATATTGATTATAATCTTATACCAGGCGTTGTTTATACTTGGCCAGAAGTAGCTTCAGTAGGCAAGAGCGAAGAGCAACTAAAAGCCGAAGGAGTAACTTATAAAGTAGGACAATTTGCATTCCGTGCTTTGGGTCGTGCTCGTGCTAGTATGGATACTGATGGTTTTGTGAAAATATTAGCTGATACTAAGACCGATGAGGTATTAGGGGTACATATTATAGGAGCGCGAGCTGCCGATATGATAGCCGAAGCTGTAACTGCAATGGAGTTTAAAGCTAGTGCTGAAGATATAGCGCGCATCAGTCACGCACACCCAACTTTTACTGAAGCTGTAAAAGAAGCCGCTCTTGCTGCTACCGAGAACAGAGCAATACATAGCTAATAGTTAGTGTTGATTGTTAATGTTGAACGACAGATATGGTAAGGAAAAATAATTAAAGAAAAATTTGTTTGTTAAAAAAATAAATGATATCTTTGCCTCACATTAACAATTAATAGTTAACAATTGATAATTGACAATTATGGAAAATCGCTTTTCTGACACTAAGACCGCTTTTGAACTCAAAAGCCAATCAGAGTTAAATTGGGCTTATTGGCTCTTTAAACTCATCGGTAACAATGCCCTTATCAATATGGGTACTGCTCTTACCAATTTTTCGCTAAAGCTCCGCCTACCTGTAGAAGGAATGATTCGCAGTACGGTGTTTAACCAATTTTGTGGGGGTGTTTCGGAGCAAGACTGCCTACCTGTTATCCAAAAAATGCATAACAAAGGGGTGGGGTCAGTGCTTGACTATTCGGTAGAAGGGAAAGATGATGAAGCCTCTCTTGAAGCTACCTTTCAGAAAACGATGGAAACCATTGATTTTGGTAACCAACACCGCAATGATGGTATCCCTATCGTAGTTTTTAAACCTACAGGATTTGGGCGTTTTGCTATTTTCCAAAAAATTACTGAAGGCAAGAGCTTAACCGCTGATGAAGAAAAAGAATGGGAAAAGATAAAGCATCGCTTTGATGCTGCTTGTAAGAAAGCCTATGAGTATAAACTCCCTATTTTAGTAGATGCTGAAGAGAGCTGGATGCAGACTGCCGCTGATGACTTGGTGGAAGAGATGATGCGCAAGTATAACAAAGAAGAAGCTATCGTATACAACACGCTACAAATGTATCGCCACGATCGTCTGCCTTATCTAAAAGGGCTTTATGAGCGCGCAGTAGCTGATGGTTTCTATATTGGGGTGAAGGTAGTGCGTGGAGCGTATATGGAAAAAGAAAACGAACGCGCTGCTGAACAAGGCTATCCTACCCCTATATGTGCTAGCAAACAGGCTACTGATGACAATTATAATGCAGTTGTTACCTATATTATAGAGCATATCGACCGTATTGCACTTTTTGCAGGTACTCATAATGAAGAAAGTGCTGCTCTTATTATGGACTTGATGGCTAAAAAAGGACTTGCTAAAGACGATAAACGTGTTTGGATAGCCCAATTGTACGGTATGAGCGACCATATCAGCTTCAATGCCTCAAAAGAGGGTTATAATGTGGCTAAATACTTGCCTTTTGGCCCTGTGCGCGAGGTAATGCCTTACTTGATACGCCGTGCTGAAGAAAATACTTCAGTGGCAGGACAAACAGGGCGCGAGCTTACACTGCTAAGTGCTGAGAAAAAACGCCGCAAAACAGAAAAGAACTCATAGATTATTATTCATATTTATTTTTTCCTCGTTTCGTCAACCTCCTCCTCTCCTGATTGAAACGGGGAAAAAATTATAAAAATATTTTTGGCATTTAACAAATTATTTGTAATTTTGTTGCTGGATAAAATATCTAATTAAACCAAGGAGTAAACCAAAATTTTCGTTTATTTATGAATAAATTCATTAACAAACTACTTTTGCTTGCAGGGCTGTTATTGGCTCAGGCAAGTATCGCTCAGATAAAAGTAACCGGTGTGGTTACTGATGAGCAGAAAAGTCCGCTACCCAGCGTGAGTGTAGTAGTAAAAGGTACTACACACGGAGTGGCTACGGACTTTGATGGTAACTACAGCATTGAAGTACCCAACAATGCTGTATTAGAGTTTAGTTCTATTGGTTATCAGACCCTTACCAAGAAGGTTACAACTGTAAACGGGGGGGTAAATCACTGGTAATCAATGTGTTACTAAATTCTCAGGTACAAGAGCTAACTGACGTAGTAATAGTGGGTTACACTACTTCTACTAAAAAATCTCTTGTTTCGGCAGTATCTTCTGTTAAGACAGAAGAGTTAAAAGAAATTCCTGTAACCAACATCACGCAGGGCTTAGCAGGTAGGTCACCAGGATTAATAGTGAAAGGCTCGGCAGGGCTTGACAACCGCAGTACTATCTCTATCAGAGGGGGTGATACACCTTTAGTAGTAATAGACGGGGTTATTCGCAGTTATGACGATTTTGCAAATATACTACCTGAAGACATTGCTTCGATTTCTATTCTAAAAGATGCTTCGGCTACAGCAGTGTATGGCGCACGTGCAGCGAATGGTATTTTGCAAGTAACTACTATGCGCGGCAAAGAAGGCAAAACTACTATAGAGTATAACCATTCTATCACGCTTTCACAACCTTCTTTTCTACCTAAACGCTTAGATGCCTACAATTGGGCTTTGCAAAACAATATTGCCAAACAAAACGACAATCTGCCTATCACCTATACTGAAGATAAGATGCGTAAGATATTAGACGGTAGCGACCAATTAAACTACCCTAATACTGATTGGCAAAAATTAGTACTAAAAGATTTTGCACAGCAGTACCGCCATAATATGCAAATTTCGGGAGGTAATGAAAATAACCGATATTTAGCATCATTGGGTTACCTACATAAGGGTTCGTTGTACCGTAGTGGTACCCACTATATGGAGCTTATTAACTTCCGCCTCAACCAAGATTTTGCTATTCCTAACACAGGGCTTACAGGTATGGCAGCCGTAGACGGTTATTTGAAAACTAACGAGCACCCTTATTCTTCTACAGCAAGCGGGTATTACCAAGTGTTTAGCCATACTCTTACCAACCATAACCCACTAACACCCGCAGTAAACAAATACGGACTTCCTTATGTAAATACTACCGATAACCCAGTAGCCGAAACTTCGGCAGATGCGGGCTATTCGCGTCAGCACTACAAACAAATAAACGGAATGTTTGGCTTACAATGGGCAGTGCCTTGGGTACAAGGACTTAAAGTAAAAGGAAACTTCAACTACAGATATACAGCTTCGCAAGATAAAAAGTGGCGAAAAGACGCTAAACAGTACGATTGGGATTCTACAACCCCAGCAGCGGTAGCTAAGCCACAGCTAAGTAAAACACTCAGTACGGGCTATATGTATACTACACAAGCTTTTGCCGAATATGCTAAAACATTCAACCAACATAATATTAGTGCGCTTGCTGGTTATGAAGCTAGTTATGGTTTTGACGAAAATGTATGGCATAGTCGTAATAACTACAACTTTCCTATTGACCAATTTAATCCAGGACCTAAAGAAGGTATGGACGGTGGCGGTGGCGAATCAGAATATGGGCGTGCGGGTATCATAGCCCAAATGAAATACAGCTACGCTAATAGGTACTTTGTAGAAGGTAGTTTGCGCCACGATGCCTCTGACCTTTTTCCTAAAGACAAACGTTGGGGTACTTTCTATTCTGGTTCGTTAGGTTGGGTGGTCTCTGATGAAGCCTTTATGAAAACACTAAAAGAAAAACATATTTTAGACCTGCTCAAACTACGTGCTTCATACGGTGAAGTGGGCTTAGATAGTGGGGTAGGACGCTTTGCTTACCGTGCTTCGTATAACTTAAATAATACCAGCTATGTAATTGACGGCAAGTTTTATCAAGGCTTTTCAGAAGGTGCTATACCTTCGCCTGATATTACGTGGTATACTACTAAACAAACTGACTTTGGCTTTGACTTCGAGTCGCTACAGCACCGTTTGTTTGGTTCGTTTGATTACTTCTTCTATAAAACTACGGGTTATCTAACCTCCCCCGACCCTTTGTCAGTAGGTTATACAGCTCCGTTAGGAAAGAGTTTGCCTCAAGTATCTTCGAATAAAGAACACCGCCGTGCAGGATATGAGGTGCAATTGGGTTGGAAAGATGCTATAGGCGAGGTGAAATACAACATTTCGGTCAATACTACTTTCTTCGACCAACTATGGGCTAACAATCCTGATGAAAGTCTAGAAAACAGAAAGAATCCATACCTTAGAACCACACAACAAGTGGGCTATTACGGTACAGGTTACCGTACTTTGGGTTACTATCAAGACGCTAATGATGTGTACAGCAATCCTAAGCGTACTAATTCTACCAACTTAACCGGAGGTGATATTAAGTACGAAGACTTCAACGGTGATGGTAAAGTAGATGGTGCTGACTTTGCGCGTATTGGTAAAAGCAGTTTCCCTCGTGCTAACTATGGTATCAACTTAGGATTGAGCTATAGAGCCTTCTCATTTAATGTGTTATTGCAAGGAGCTACACGGTTTGATATTTACTTGGGAAGTAGTATCTTAGGGCAAAGTGCTAATGCAGGTACAACCCCATTCTATGAGTTCCAAACAGATTATTGGACACCAAACAATACCAATGCTAAGTTTCCACGCCTTGTGTCATCACACTCAGTAAACGGCAATAATAACACCGCAAGTAGTGACCATTGGTTAGTAAACGGGGCTTATATACGCTTGAAAGACTTTTCGATAGCCTACGATTTGAAGAAAGAAATCTTGAAAGACTATAAATGGATTCACGCAATGAAACTCAGCTTGAGCGGACAAAATATATTTACCATTTCAAAAGCTACCAAATATGGTATGGATCCAGAAGTGGCAAGCAACGAATTCTTTAGTTATCCTAACGAACGTATGTTTTCATTAGGATTGAGTGTTGGACTTTAAAGATATTAGAATATGAAAAAATATATCAATTATATAAATGCAATAGTAGGATGCTGCCTACTTGCAGCTTGTAACGAATTGGATACCCAACCTTTTGAAAGTTACGATGAAGATACTGTATGGGGAAGTACCGAATCGGCAGCGTCATTTGTAATTAATAGCTATAACGGTACGGTAACCAACTTTGTAGGTTATGCTTATATGGAGTCGCTTACCCCTAATAGCATACATAGTGATTTGACTACCTTAGACGGTTTTCCGATAGAGCGAGTAGACCGCTTCACCTCTACAGCTCAAGGGCTTGATAATTATTTTGCTAATCTTCGTAACTGCAATTTGATTATCGAAAAAGCACCCAGTCAAGCCCTAAAAGCAGAAGGATATTTGCTTCGCGGTTTGTTATTCTTTAATCAGACACGCTGGCAAGGGCGATTTGTACCTATATTAAGGGTGCTCAATACTAAAAGCAACGAGGCTTTTAGAACGCCTTACACTCAAAACCCAACAGAAAGTTATCGCTATATAATGAGCGACCTTACTAAAGCAGCTGAAGAAATGTCAGAGACTTCGGCACCAGGGCGTGCTAACAAATATGTAGCACACGCTTTCAGAAGTCGTATAGCTCTGCAAGCCTACGCTTATACTAAAGATGCACAGTATCTTGACATTGCTATAGCCTCAGCCAATGCGGTTATCAATTCAGGTAAATACACACTTGCTTCAGCTGATAATTTTGGAAATATGTTCTTACCTGCAGGACAAAATGATAGAGAAATTATTTTGGGTCATTATCGATTGAAATTAAATACTTCTGTAGCAAATTTCAACGAAATGATACGGGTAGTGCCTAATATCAACAATAACGAAGTAAGAGCTGTAGGCGGTAGATTATTTACTGATGCTAAAGGGCGTACCTTTGAAGGTTGGGCTTCTTATTTCCCTACCCAAGATTTGATAGATCAATATTTGGTGGTAGACCAAAACGACCATACCGCTAAACCTTGGTATGAAACATCACAGTTTCTAAACAATGTAGAAGACGGCAATATAGCTAACTTGACAGAAGGTAGCCTAAACACTATCAGACATAAGGTGCCAGAAGCTGCCGATTTAGGCACTAATGCTAAAGGCAATATTATCACCCGTTATGGTAAGATAAAAAGTAGTGCTACAGAAACTAATATCAGCAACCTAATGTATCAGCACCGCGATGCACGCTTCTATCACACTATAGTGTACGACCAAAGCAGTTGGCTAAACGAAGAGGTAGAAACCAATATATGTGGTAACCTATGGGCAGGGGTACGCGAAGGGCAGTCAGACTCTTGGTATACTACAGCTTCGGGGTATTATTGGCGTAAGGCGGTAACACAAGTTGAACCTCGTGTGTATGCCGATAATAAGTTAGACTACCATTTTGTGGTTATCCGTTTAGGCGAAATGTATATGAACTTGGCTGAAGCCTATCTACTAAAAGGAGATATAGGGCAAGCAGTAACGGCTCTAAACAAAACTCGTGTAGTGCACGGCAACTTGCCAGCCTCAACAGCAGGTACTTTGGCTGATGCTTGGAAAGACTATATACGCGAACGTAGTGTAGAGATGGCTTACGAAGGTGACTTGTATTGGAGCTATTTGCGCTGGGGACAATACGGTGGCGATGCTAATGGAGGAGCTGCTGCAGGTGCTGTAGTAAAAGCACTTAATACTCCTGTGCACAAAATACAAATCACTAAGGATAGAAAGCAGTTTTTCATTGCACAAATTACTCGCAATGGTGCTTGGGAGCGCACTTTTACTACCAAGCGCTACCTAATGCCTATACCACAAGGCACTTTAGACAAACGCGCAGCTAGTGGTATCAATGATGCTCAAAACGAAGGTTGGTAATAATTAAAAAAGGAAAAAATGAGAACGTATATATACCTATTTTTTGTAGCCCTTGCTACAACTATGAGTAGTTGCCTAAAGAGCAATTTAGACGAACTGCCTGCTTTTGAAGAAAATGAAATCACAGGAGTAGATAAAGTAGAGTACCGCTTTATTAGTGATGATATATCAAAGGCAAGCCAACAGAAGATAGTGAAGTTTGTCAATTTGACTATCACCAAAAAAGAGATAAACCGAACAGATAAAACCGTAAAGATAGAGGTAAGTGTGCCTGCAGCTAATACTAATTTCCCTGCGGCAGAACGGCTAAAAGTAGATAAAACCAATCTTGCGGTTATTGTTTCAGTTTCTACAGCAGCAAGAGTTTCGCCAGTGGGAGATGCGCCCCGATTGGGAACTCCTGGCAACTGGTCGTTAGCTCATAAATACAGAATAGAAGCGGCTAACGGCAATAGTGCTGAGTGGACGATTGAAGTGACGAACGTAATAAAATGAAATTACAGATTTTTAGCTTTGCCAGAGTTTCAGGACTTTGGCAAAGCTTTTTTATGTAGAAAGCTGATAAAATTTGTGCTTTATCATTTGTCATTTGTAATTATTTTGTAATTTTGCCCCGTTATTAAACTTATTATAATGTCGCGTTCGATAGATTCATTTAACAGAAGAAGACTACTCACCTCTTACTTTTCGGTTATCGTAAGTATTACCTTAGTGTTGTTTTTGTTGGCTTTCTTTGGTTTTTTGGTGCTCAGTACTAAAAAATTAGCTGACCACTTCAAAGAACAGGTAACAGTAACCGTGCAAATAAAGGATAATGCTAAAGCAGCTGATATTACCCAACTGCAGAAAACGCTATCAGTAGCTGATTATGTGAAAGAACTGAAGTTTATATCGAAAGATGAGGCAGCAGAGAAGTTTAGTAAGGATATAGGAGAGGATTTTGTTACTTTTATTGGTACCAATCCGCTGCGAAATGCTATAGACCTCAGTCTGAAAGCTGAGTTTGCAGAGCCTGATAAAATGCAAGAAATTAAACACGAATTAGAGCAAAATTCGTTTGTATCCGAAGTAATATACGACCAATCATTAGTAGCACTCATTCACGATAATGTGAATAGAATAGGGTTAATCACTTTAATTTTTAGTGCTCTTTTTACCTTTGTGTCGGTGTTGCTCATCAATGCGTCAATTAGGCTTTCTATTTACTCTAAGCGTTTTATTATCAAGACAATGCAGTTAGTAGGGGCTACGCGTGGGTTTATACGTCGTCCGTTTATACGCACTAATGTACGCTTAGGGATATTAAGTGCCTTAATAGCAATGACCTTTTTCTATCTTTCGCTTTTGGCTATTGTTAGGTCGTATCCTGAGTTTGGAGTGCTGATAGACAGTAGTGTACTATTGATAGTATTTGCAGGTGTATTGCTGATGGGTATTCTTATCAGTTGGGGTAGTACTTTTTTTGCTACTCAGCGTTTTTTGAACCTAAACACTAATGATTTGTATTACTAATTAGCGAATAATTCAAAATTGAAAAATCACAATTATAATGAAACATCATTCAACCCTTATTTTTGAAGAGAAAAATTATATTTTTATGGCGATAGGCTTAGCAGTGATAACGCTAGGCTTTTTGCTGATGAGTGGAGGAGGTAGCGATAATCCTGCTGTGTTTGATGCGTCAATTTTTGACTTCAGACGTATTCACTTAGCACCCGCTTTAGTGCTTCTGGGCTTTGCCATAGAAATATACGCTATATTGCTCAACCCTACTAAAAAAGAAACTCAAAAAGAAGAAAATAAATAATGAATACACTACAAGCTATTATTATCGCTATAGTAGAGGGACTTACTGAGTACCTTCCTATTTCATCAACAGCCCATATGGGCTTTACCGCCAGCTTGATGGGAATGCCTGAAGATGAATATCTGAAAATGTTTCAGGTATCTATACAGTTTGGGGCTATCTTATCGATAGTAGTGCTATATTGGCGCAAATTCTTTGACTTTTCTAACTTCAATTTTTATATTAAGTTAGCCTGTGCGGTAGTGCCAGCCTTGATATTAGGAAAACTTTTTGATGATAAGATAGAAGCGGTATTGGGCAATCAAAAAGTAATATCTATCGTGCTTATTATCGGGGGGATTATTTTAATATTTGTAGATAAATGGTTTAAAAATCCTGTTATTGATAATGAAAAAGAGATTTCAGTAAAGAAAGCAATTATAATAGGTTTTTGGCAATGCTTGGCAATGATGCCTGGTACTTCGCGCTCGGCAGCTTCTATTATTGGGGGTATGACCCAAGGGCTTTCGCGCAAGGCTGCTGCTGAGTTCTCCTTTTTCTTGGCTGTTCCGACAATGTTAGCCGTAACCGTTTATTCGCTTTTCTTAAAAAAATGGGGTGCTGAAGGTACGGTACAACAAAAAGGTTATGAGCTTATTATGGCAAGCGACCAGTCTTTTTGGTTGTTTATCATAGGCAATGTGGTAGCCTTTGTAGTGGCGATGATAGCAGTGAAGTTTTTTATACATATACTTACTAAGTTTGGTTTTAAAGTGTGGGGTATCTACCGTATAATAGTAGGTTCGGTACTTTTGTACTATTTCTGGTAGTAAAATGATTGATAGCCAATGAAAGTATTGTTTTTTATTATAGCATTTTGCTTTATTCTCATCTCTTCAGTAAAGGCACAAAACGATAGTCTGTCGATAGCCTTGCCCTCTTCGCTATTGACAACTGAAAAACCAAGTGTACAGCAAGTATTGCTACCTGCATCGCTTATATCATTAGGACTTATTTCTAATGCTACCTATATCAATAGGTATGTGCAAAGGCACGCTTATAGATTTTCGGGAGGACAGAAACGCCGTTTTGATGATTATCTGCAATATGCCCCTATAGCAACTACTTTTGCACTTAGCAATTTTGGCGTTAAACCTAAACACACGGTGAAAGAACGGTTGATAGTAGGAGCTACCTCTTATGCTATTATGGCAGCTTTGGTAAATGGAGTAAAATACACTACACGCATACGCCGCCCTGACAACAGTAGCTATAATTCTTTTCCTTCGGGACATACAGCTACAGCTTTTACAGGAATGGAAATGCTTTGGCAGGAATATAAAGACGAAAGTGTATGGATAGGAATCAGCGGCTATGCGCTTTCTGCTGTAGTAGCAGGTATGCGTCTGCATAATAATCGCCATTGGGCAGGTGATGTGTGCGTAGGAGCAGGAATAGGTATCCTTAGTACTCGTGCCGCTTATTGGCTTTTGCCCTATACTTCTAAATGGTTTTCGGCTGAAGAAAAATCTTCTGTTCAGATGGTATGTTACCCTGTTTATTCTGCTGAAATGAAAGGTTTTGGACTTACCTTGTATCGTTAAACTAAAAACTATTAGAATTTGTCGGTAATTAAATACATTTTAAACACTATACCACGTCCGTACCTAATAAAGATGAGTTATTGGGTACGTCCTTTTTTGGCACTATATTTGAGAGGTAAAAAATATGAAGATCCTATTGATGGAAAAACATTTAGAAAGTTTTTGCCCTATGGCTATGGTAGTCCGCGTGCCAATGTACTTTCACCCTCTACTTTGTCGTTAGAGCGGCATCGTTTGCTGTGGTTGTACCTTACTCGAGAGACTGATTTTTTCTCGAAACCTTTGAAAGTGCTACACGTAGCCCCAGAACAGGCGTTTTATAAGCGCTTTAAAAACCAAAAAAATCTGACCTACATCACCACAGATCTTTATTCGCCTTTGGCAGATGTAAAAGCCGATTTGTGTGCCTTGCCTTTTGAAGATGATAGTTTTGATGTGATATTTTGCAATCACGTGTTAGAACATATCCCTGATGATGCACAAGCAATGCGCGAATTGTACCGCGTAATAAAAAAAGGAGGCTGGGGAATATTTCAGGTACCCCAAGATATAAATAGGACACATACTTTTGAAGATGATACTATCACTGACCCTGCTGAGCGCACTCGCATTTTTGGACAGTACGACCACGTACGCGTGTATGGGTTGGATTACTTTGATAGGTTGCGACAAGTGGGGTTTGAGGTAGAAGAAATAGCCTATTCAACGCATTTTACAGCAGAGGAGATAGAACGCTATCGGATAGTGCCGCAAGAAATTTTACCACTATGTAAAAAACAATAATATGTTGAAGTGTTAATTTTTAAAAAATAATTAACAAAAAGTTTGGAGGGAATAAATAAAAAATATATCTTTGCGCACAATATTGATTAAACAATGAAATATTTAGTGTTTATACTTACTATGGTAATGGTGGCCTGCCAACCTTCTGTAAACGAAAAAGTATACTTAATAGAAGGAGAGGCACAAGGGTCTACTTACCACATCAAGTACATAGCTGAGCGCGATGAAAATCTCAAACCAGCCATAGACTCGATACTTGAAGTGATAGACCTCTCGATGTCTACCTACCGTCCTGATTCGGCTATTTCGAAGATTAATCAGGGAGATACTACGGTGGTGGTAGATGAACATTTTAGAAAAGTGTTTGAAGCTTCGCGGCAGATATGGCAAGAAAGTGAGGGGCTGTTTGACCCTACAGTGGGCGTATTAGTAAATGCTTGGGGGTTTGGTAAACAAAAAATAAGCGAAGCAGATCTTCCTACTGATAAAAAGATAGATAGTCTTAGAAAATACGTAGGATTTGATAAAGTGGCGCTTACAGAAAAGAACCTTATAAAAAAACGATATACTGAAATACTTTTTGACTTCAACGCTATTGCCCAAGGCTACACCTCGGATGTAGTGGCTAACTATTTAAGTGCAAGAGGAATAAAGAACTACATAGTAGAAATAGCTGGCGAAATGTACTTAAAAGGTAAGAATACAGTTGAAGATAAGTCTTGGACAATAGGCGTTGAGAATCCGTTAAAACCATTAGATGATCGCGATTTAGTAGCTACTATTCAGTTTACTAACCAAGGATTGGCAACCTCTGGTAATTATAGAAAAGTATGGACAGATAGCAATGGACGTAAATACGTACATTCTATCAACCCACTAACAGGTAGGGCTACCCAGAGCGATGTGCTAAGTGCTACCGTAGTTGCTCCCTCAACAATGTTAGCCGATGGATATGCTACTATGTTTATGGTGATGGGACTCGCAAAAAGCAAGGCTTTTTTAGAAAAACATCCTGATTTAGCAGTACTATTAGTGTATAGTGATGACAAGCATCAGGAAGCAGCCTATAAGACAAAATCATTCGAAAAATTAATAATTCACTAATAAAAAAACTAAATAATTTTTTATAATAAGCAAATATGAAAACAAGAATTTTAACACTGTGCTTAGGAGGACTTCTACTATTCTCTTGTGATTCGAAAAAAGGAACTCCTAAATATCAAGAAATAGAAGGTGTAGCCGGAACTGTGGAATACCGAGTTAAATACATCTCTACAGACACCATTAGTCTAAAGTCTTCTATTGATTCAATAGTGAGGACTATAGATAACTCACTTTCTATTTATAATGAAGAATCTATTGTTTCGAAAATTAATAAGGGATATGTGCCTATCAAAGCAGATGAACACTTTAAGAAAGTATATACAGCTGCTCGTGAGATATGGAAAGAAAGTGGAGGAAAGTATGACCCAACAGTAGGGTTACTTGTAAAAGTATGGGGATTTGGTCGTGAGATGGTACAACCTATTTCTAAAATACCTACTGACCACGAGATAGATAGTTTAAAACAGTATGTAGGATTTGACAAAGTACAAATAGGGGCTGATGGTTATGTGAAAAAAGAATATCAGGCTATTCAAGTAGATTTGTCGTCTGTAGTAAGAGGCTATACTGCTGATGTAATTGGTGACTATTTGCAAGAAAAGGGTATCAATGATTATGTGGTGAAAGTAGCAGGCGAAATAAAAGTAAGTGGTAAGAATACTGTAGAAGGAAAACCTTGGGTAGTAAATGTGATTGACCCTTATGAATTGGATTCTAATTATTCTGAAGTAACTCTAAAACTAACTAACGAGGCAGTCTCTACTGATGAAAACTTCCGCCGTGTGTGGATAGATGGTACAGGGAAACGTTTTGTGCATATTATCGACCCTTCAACAGGTAAACCTTTGGAAAGTGAAATGCTCAGTGCTACAGTAGTTACCAAATCTGCACGCGAGTCAGATTCGTATGCTACTATGTTTATGCTTATAGGTCTTGAAAAAAGTAAGGAATTTTTAGCTAAACATCCTGAAATAAAGGCTCTTATAATATATAGTGCCGAGGGTAATAAGGCAGAAACATATATAACTGAAAATATGAAACCATTATTGGTAGAAAATAAGAAATAGATAAAGTTCATATTTATAAGTAAGGGGCTGTTCTTTAGAGATTGAACAGTCCCTCTTTTTAATTTATTTATCAAATGATAGGAATTATAGGAGCTATGGAGCTGGAGATTAATACTCTCAGGGCTGCCATTATAGATTGTAGGGAAACAAAGATAGGACGTTTTGCATTTTATGAAGGGATACTCTGTGGTACAGAGGTAGTAGTGCTACTTTCGGGTATCGGTAAGGTGAGTGCTGCAGTGGCTACTACTTTGTTAATAGAAAAATATAACCCCTCACTTATTATTAATACAGGTACTGCTGGAGGATTAGCTGATACTTCAGTGCACGATATTATTTTAGCTACTGAAGTACGTCATCACGATGTAGATGTAACGGCTTTTGGTTATGAAATAGGGCAGCAGGCGCAGATGCCTCCTGCTTTTATAGCAGATGTTCAATGGTCAGCACAACTGAAAGAAGTAGCAGCACAACATCAGTATCGCTTGCATTATGGGCAAGTAGTGAGTGGTGATGCTTTTATTTCATCGCCTGAACGTTTGCAGCAGATAGCTAGTACTTTTCCGCAAGCTAAAGCGGTAGAAATGGAGGCTGCTGCTATAGCTCAAACTTGTTATCTGTTAGGAGTCCCTTTTGTGATGCTTCGTGCTATATCAGACAAGGCTGGCGAAGGTAATGCTATTTCGTATAACGAATTTGTAGAAGAAGCAGGTAGAATTTCGGCAGAAATAGTAAAGGCATTTTGCCAAAAGATTAGAAAATAAAAAACTTTGCAAAGGTAAAGACTTTTGCAAAGTTTTTTATTTGTATGCTGTTGTTATTTGGTGTAGAAATTGACAATTTTCTGTATGGCTCTTTCGCAGACAGGGCAGAAGCCTTTAGGCTCATTAGACTTCATACGGCAGTCTTGCATAGGGCTATAAACCCCTTTGCTGGTATAGCCTCCTCCTTCAAAAGCACCTACTACTTTTTGGTATTTTTTGGTACGAGGGGTAGGGATAGGGGTATTTTTCTCCACCATATCTTTCCATTTACTACCAAAATCAACTAAAGTGGTGATGTTTTCTTCCCACGGTTCTATTTTTTGGTTGTACATATCCTGAAAAGTAGGATCCCAATCGTAGTAATACTCATCAGCAAGTCCCACAAAACCGTGTCCGAACTCGTGTATATACACTTTTTCAGAAAGTTCATTGTCGGCAGTGCCTAAATTAAGATGATTGTAAAAACCCCCTCCGCCATAAATAGGGGTATTGACTAATACATATAGTTGGTCATAAGGTACTGCAGCCGCTACATCAGCTATTTCTTTCAGACTGTTAGTAGTGAGGTAACGCTCCTGATTAAAAGTATAAAAAGAAGAATTGAACGCTGTATTTCGGTAAATATTTTTATCGGGCACATCAGTACCACTTTCAGCAGAAGGTACGGCAATAGCACGCACGTTGAAGTCCTTTTTGAGCTTGTCAAAAGGAGGAATGGTGAACATATAGTCGGTCATACGCTGGGCATCAGCATAGAACTTATCGGCTTCGGCAGCTGTATAACCTTCGGCAAGAATAACCAAATCTACTTTTTCAGAAGGGTAGCCGTTTATTAGTAGGTCTTTTGAAGGGTAATTGATAGGCATTTCTACCTTAATAAAATAATCGTCAGGACGTATTTCGCGGCTGCTAAGTGGGTGAAAAACACCCTCACGGTCACGTTGATCGATCTGTAGCCTTAGCGTTTTTTTAGGAAACGGGATTTGAATAGCGTGATAAAAGAGGCGTTTTTCGTTTTTAGCCTCATCGATAGCAGCCCACTCATTAGAAAGTGAGTTAAAACCTTTTGAAAAGACAATTTTTGAACCATCTAATACCAGCAAACGGAAACTACCCCAGTTAGGTGCGATAAGCTGATGAGTGGGGCCACCCCAATATGGTTCTTTTTTCAGTTGTTGAAAAAGTACTTCAGTATGCTTTGCGTCGGTAAGCAAATTGAAGTCGATGCGTAGACTCTTAGAAAAGTCAAAAACACTTGGCTCTTGCGCCCAGATGCATTGAGCAATAAAAAAAACTAAAAATAAATGCTTCATAATATATAAAAATTAAAAAATAATTACTACATTTGCACTATAGTTAACCCTATTTTTTGATTACAAGTAGGTGTCTTTCAGCTGCCAAAAGTAACAATAAAATATTTAATACCAAAACAAAATGGAACATATCGCTATTTTTAGAATGTCAGCAATGGGAGATGTAGCTATCAGTGTACCCATAGTAACTGCATTTGCTGACCAATATCCAGAGGTGAAAATTACGTATGTTACGCGTCCACTCTTTGCTCCTATGTTTGCACATATTCCTAATTTGGAAGTGTTTTCGCCTGAGCTAAATGGTAAACACGCAGGATTATGCGGACTCTATAGACTGTATAAGGAGTTGAAAGCTAAAGGAATAGATGGAGTGGCTGATATTCATAACGTATTGCGTACTAATATTTTGAGATTGTATTTCAAAGGAAGTGGGATACCTTTTGCCCAAATAAATAAGGGACGCATAGAAAAACAGGCACTTACTCGTTACCGTTTTAAGTCATTTCACCCTCTAAAGCCTTCTTATCAGCGTTATGCTGATGTGTTTGCTACTTTGGGATTCCCTATAGATCTAACAGAAGATTATCTGCTTTCACCGCCCGATATAAGTGAAACAGTACAAAGAATGTTAAGTGAAACAGTGAATATAGGGGTGGCTCCTTTTGCTTCGTATGAGGGGAAACAGTACCCTTTTGAGAAGATGTGTGAAGTGATTCAGCAACTTTCAGCACAATATCCTAATGGTAAGATATATATATTTGGAGGAGGAAAGAAAGAAGAGGAAAAAGTAAAGCAAATATGCTTACCTAATACTGAGAATATGGTAGGTAAGCTCTCATTTAAGCAAGAATTAGAGCTTATTTCGCGCTTAGATGTAATGGTGGCTATGGATAGTGGTAATGCGCATCTATCGGCTATGTATGGAGTTCCAACTATTACTATTTGGGGGGTAACCCATCCATATGCTGGTTTTTATCCGTATGCCCAGCCAATGGAGAACGCTCTTTTGGCGGATAGAACACGTTTTCCACTTGTCCCTACTTCAGTTTATGGTAAAAAATATCCTAAAGGGTATGATAAAGCAATAGAGACGATTACGGTAGAGGCAATTTTAAATAAAGTGAGAGAGGTAATAAATAAAGAAGAAAGATAAGATATGAAAAAAATAATGATTATCAATGGGCCAAATCTCAATCTTTTAGGTAAAAGAGAACCAGAAGTATATGGAAGTCAGACTTTTGAAGATTATTTAGCAGTGCTTCAAACTCGATACCCAGAAGTAGCATTACATTATTTCCAGAGCAATAGTGAAGGGGAGCTTATTGATAAAATACACGAGATAGGTTTTACTTATGATGGCATCATACTTAATGCAGGAGGGTATACACATACCTCAGTGGCATTAGCAGATGCAGTAAAAGCAGTACCAACGTCAGTAGTAGAGGTACATATATCAAATACCTTTGCTCGTGAGGCTTTTAGGCATCATTCATATCTATCGCCAGTAGTGAAAGGCTGCATAGTAGGTTTTGGTATGAAGAGTTACGAATTGGCATTGCAGAGTTTTATAAGTTAGAAATGAGATATTGTTGAAAGAATTGTGTCCTAAACTGTTAATGAAGAAACTATATAAAAAGAAAATTATAACTCCAATAGGAGAGATGATAGCAATGGCAACCGATGAGGCTATTTGCTTACTTGATTTTTTTGATAGCAAAACATTACTAATAGACCAAGCTATAGCAATGCAACATTTTAAAATTACTGATGGTGAGGAGAAAGATACGCCATTGCTTTTAGAATTAGCACACCAATTGAATGAATATTTTGCTAAAGAAAGAAAGGAATTTACGCTTCCTATAGAGCTTATCGGTACTTCTTTTCAGGAAGAAGTGTGGAGAGTACTACAAACAATACCTTATGGAAAAACTCGTACTTATAAAGAGCAGGCAATAGCAGTAGGCAATCCTAAAGGGGTAAGAGCAGTAGCTAATGCTAATGCGAAGAACCGTATCTCTATAATAGTACCTTGCCATCGTGTGATTGGTACTAATGGAACGCTTACAGGTTATGCAGGAGGTCTTGATAGAAAGAAGTTTTTATTAGACCTTGAGCGTCAGAACTTATAAATTTTTATATCAGTGGATTTTAGAACAATTATTCCTATTTCTAAGGTTAATACTTCTATTACTTATCATAGTAGTATTGTGAGTTTAGGCTCCTGTTTTGCTGTGAATATAGGTGAGAAGTTTGCTTATTACAAGTTTCCGATAATACTTAATCCCTTTGGTATTCTCTTTCATCCTTTGGCTATTGAGAATATTATAACTCGTGCTCTACAGTCAATACCTTATGTAGCTGAAGACTTTTTTCTTCATAATGAACTATGGCACAGTTTTGATTTTCACTCTGATATAAGTTGTATTTCACTCAAAGAGTCAATATCTTTAGCTAATACGCAACAGACATTGCTTTATGATACATTGCATAGAGCTAATTTTTGCTTTCTTACACTTGGCACAGCTTGGGTGTATATCTATAATAGTACTGATAGAATAGTAGCTAACTGCCATAAACTTCCTCAACAACATTTTTCTAAAAGGCTTCTATCGATAGAAGAAATAGGAGAGAGTCTTACCCGTATAGCTCAATTGCTAAAGCAAATTAATCCTTCAATGCAGTTAGTTATTACTATTTCTCCTGTACGACATATTAAAGATGGTTTTTTAGAAAACCAAGTAAGTAAGTCGCAACTTTTCTCGGCGCTTTATCCTCTAATTACTTCTGGTCATTATACTTATTTTCCAGCTTATGAGTTGCTTTTAGATGAACTTCGCGACTATCGATTTTATGCTAATGATATGGTACATCCTTCAGAAATGGCAATAAATTATATATGGGAGCGCTTGGTAGCTACTTATATAGATGCAGCTACTCAAATGGATATGAAGCAAGCAGAAAGTATTCAAAAGGCTCTTCTACATCGTCCGTTTAAACCTGATACAGAAAAACATCAGCAATTTTTAATACAATTGCAACAAAAAATGGAGGTATTTACTATGAAATACCCCCATATTAAATTTTTGGGAATAGAGTTAAGATAATAATTTATTCAGCAACTAATCTGTAAGAATAACTATAAGGTCTATACAAATACAATAAATATTGTTCCATAGGTAGGTTGCCCCAACTATTATCTCCTCCAAGCCCTAATTGCTGCAAATCAATGTCTAAATGAGTGTTTTTGCTTAGAGTAAGTTCACCTGAATGTGTTTGTCCTTTTTCAATACTAGGAAATAATTGCTCAGGACTATAAGGCAAAGCATTTACATTTAGCAACTTGTCAGTGCTATATATAGCAAGAGTAACACCTTTCTTCATTAGTTTTGCCCAGCGCACCTCTGTTTTATTTCCTGTTTCTTGTGGACGTACATAAGGATGTGCTTGCGCTTCAATACTTCCTTCATATAGTCCTACTAAAGAAGAGGTTTTTCTGTCTTGGTAGCTTTCCCACGGGCCTCTACCATACCATTGAATGCGTTCAAAGGGTAGTAGAGTAAGGTGATTCCCAATTTTAAAGGTAAGTGTTTTATCATCTTTTAAAGGCTTAAAAGTATTACTTACCATTACGGAAGGTTTTCCATCAAAAAGCAACTCTTGTTTGTATGTTATACTCCCATCTACTAATTGTTTTTGAATGGTTACCTTTACTTGTTCTGAAGGTAGAGACTCAACACTAACTTTTATTTCTTTTGCTTTACTATCAGCATTTTGTAAATATTGTAATTTCTTAGGTAGCCCAGCACCAAAGTCATTATCAGTACCTGGTCGCCATAAATTTACTTCTAAACCTTCAGGAGCAAAAAGTTCTTCTTTTTTTACTTTAAAAGAAGTCCATTTACCTGTTGTTTTATCAATTTTAGCACTGAAATTCTTGTTTGTTAGTAAGATATAAGTAGAAGTTTCTTCTATATTAATAGGAGTACTATCCTCCTCTACTTTTGCTGGCTGATAGCTTGTCAAAGGAAACTCAGCAAAGGCTAATTCAGTTCCTTTTTTTAATAACCCCTCATCTTCTTTCAAACTAGCAGTATATTGTAGTATATACTCGGCTTGTTTGTCTACCAATAAGTTAGGCATTATAATAGTAGCTTCAGTTTGAGGCAAGATTGCAAGGTCGGCAATACTACCTTTTTGTACTTCTTTACCCTCTTTTAATAACTTCCATTGTATTTCATAATTTGATAAATCTTTGAAAAAGTGCTTATTACGCAGGGTAAGTACATTGTTTTTGTACTGGAATCCTATTTCTTGTTGTACCTTTCGTACTTCGTAAGAATGTGGGTGTAAACTTCTATCTGAAGCTATAACTCCATTGATAAGAAAGTTATTGTCACTTGGGGTATCTTTATCCCCATAATCTCCTCCGTATGTCAGTATTTTCTTCCCGTTAGGTAGTGTTTTATATATACCTTGATCTACGAAATCCCATATAAAACCGCCTTGTAGCTTAGGGTAATGTTCATAAACGTCCCAATATTCTTGAAAGTTTCCTAAACTATTGCCCATAGCATGAGCATATTCACATTGTAAGAAAGGTTTTTGATGATGACTCAAAGCATACTCTAATAGGAAAGGAATACGTCTGTACATACGCGATTCAATATCGGTATTCCAATCGTAATGAGCTAACTCATAATGGATAGGACGAGTAGGGTCTAACCCTTTCATCATTCTGTAACCTTTGTAGAAATTCCATCCATTACCAGCTTCATTGCCCATACTCCAAATGATGACAGAAGGGTGGTTTTTGTCACGCATCACCATTCGTTGCATTCTCAATAGGTGGGCGTATTCCCATTGGGTATCGTTAGCAAGTGTTTTATCTACTTCGTAATGCATTCCGTGGCTTTCTACATTAGCTTCATCCATTACATAAAGTCCGTATTGATCACATAGGTCATAGAAATAAGAATCATCAGGATAATGACAAGTACGTACTGCATTAAAGTTGAGAGCTTTCATTAGCATTACATCTTTTTCCATACTTTCACGCGATACTACCTGACCTGTATAAGGATCAGTTTCGTGTCGGTTTACACCTTTTATCAAGATGCGTTTCCCATTTACTAATAAGTTAGCTCCTATTATTTCTACAGTTCTAAAACCTATAGGACGACTGATGACTTCTTTTACTTTGCCTTCAGCATCGTATAACACCATTTGTAACCTATATAAGTGGGGCAACTCTGCACTCCACGCTTTCACTTGAGGAAAGTCTGCTTGAAATTGTAACTCTGTTTTGCCAAAAGCTCTTTTTAAGGCTGTAGTATTTTTCTTCTCCTGATAAAGTAGCTTATCTTTGTAGTATACAGATAGTTCCGCTTGATATTTTGATTTATCTTGAATGGTTTCATTCCACACCTCTACCGAAGCAATGAGTCGCCCATCAGCGTAATTATTGCTTAAGGTTGATTGTATATTAAGGTCATAAAAGTGTGTTTTTGGACGCATATATAGGTAGCAATCACGTGAAATACCCGAAAAACGCCACATATCTTGACACTCTAAGTAACTAGCATCCGTCCATCGTCTTACCTCCATAGCTATAAGGTTCTTTCCTGAGGTCAGATAAGGTGTAATATCAAACTCTGAAGCTAACTTACTGTCTTTGCCAACACCTACAAAAGTACCATTGATATAGAGTTTAAATGCTGATTTTACAGCTCCTAAATGTAGGTAAACCTTTTCATCTTTCCAAGTAGAGGGTAGCTCAAATACTTTGCGATATACACCTGCATTTTGAGCTAAATCATCAGGAATATCAGGAGGAGTGGGATTTTTTTGGTTAAACTCATATGAAGCATTTACGTAAATAGGAATGCCATAACCTTTCATTTCCCAATTGGCAGGTACAGTTATTTTATCCCATTTTTCTTCCTTGTAATCTTTCTTATAGAAATCTTTAGGAAGTTGCTTATAATCGTTCTTCCAAAGGAATGACCATTCACCATTCAAACTTAAATAGCGTGTAGAATTAGAAGGCAAGCCATTTTTTGCTTTACTTATTTCTTCAAAAGGAAAATAAGAGGCATGCATTGGCATCCGGTTTATTTCTTGTACTGCCGGATTTTCAAAAATAGAATCTAAGGTCTGAGCATATCCGTTGCCGCATACCCATAGAAATAACAAGAGTAAAAACTGTCGCTGCATAGTTATTTTTGTGTTGGGAATTCTTTGTTGAAGAATACTTTTTCAGCAAGATCATCTTTCTTATCGCGAATTTCTTTTAGCAGTAAGCTTTCTAATTCTTTAGTGATTTTCTGATATTCTTTTTGTCCATATACATTTTGCAATTCTTTAGGGTCTTTTTTAAGGTCAAATAATTCCCAAGTATTACAACGTTTATAGTAACGGATAAGTTTATAGCGGTCAGTACGAACCCCAAAATGTGGTGATACAGCGTGTTCTCCATTTTCGTAATAGTGGTAGAACAACTGATTACGGATAGGTTTTACTTTTTTAGCAAATAAGGGTAAGAAAGATTTACCCTGTATATCTTCAGGTACTTTCACTCCTGCTAGTTCTAAGAAAGTAGGTGCTAAGTCGATGTTTAATACAAAATCATCGTTAGTAGTGCCTTTAGGGAAGAGTTTAGGGTATGAAACTATCATAGGGGTACGGAAAGACTCTTCATACATCCAACGCTTGTCGAACCATCCGTGTTCACCCATATAAAAACCTTGGTCTGAAAGGTAGATAATAATAGTATTATCTTTTAAATTGTGCTTTTCAAGGTAGTCGAGCATACGCCCTATGTTTTTATCCATAGATTTTACAGTAGAAAGATAGTCGCGCATATACCGTTGGAACTTCCATTTTGCTAATTCTTTTCCGCTGAGGTTTGCCTTGAAGTATTCACTTCTGATAGGATTGTAAAAATCGTTATAAGCAGCAAATTGAGCAGCTGTCATTCGAGAGAAGTTAGCGTCTTGTGCTACATCTTTCTCATTTTTAAACATTTTCAAGTCATAACCCATACGCATATCTTTTCCAATAGCCATTTCTTGCATACTTGCAGGCACACGAGTAGCATAATCGTCAAAGAAAGTGTCTGGTAAGGGGAAGTTAACGTGCTCATAAGCTCCTAACTCAGGTAGGTCAGGCATCCAAGTGCGGTGTACAGCCTTGTGTCCTACTACTAAACAGAAAGGTTTGTTCATATCCCGTCTATCAAGCCATTTTTCTGCTTCGTCTTCTATAATATTGCTCACGTACCCTTGCTCGCGTACGCGTTTTTTGCCTTCAATGATGAAGTCAGGGTTGAAATACCTGCCTTGGTCTACCAATATTTTGAAGAAGTCAAAGCCTTTAGGGTCATCGCCTAAATGATATTTACCTATCCAAGCGGTCTGATAGCCACCTTGTTGAAGAAGGTTAACGAACTGCTGCTGAGACGAGTTGTAATGCGAGGTTTCATTATCCATAAATCCGTTTTTATGGCTGTATTTCCCCGTTAAGATACAAGCCCTACTAGGCCCACAAATAGAGTTGGTTACAAATGCCTTGTTGAAAGTAACTCCCTCTTTAGCTAACTTATCAATAGCAGGGGTAGCATCGGTTTGCCCGTTGTTATAAGCCCCAATGGTTTGATAAGAATGGTCATCAGATACAATGAGTACAATGTTAGGTTTGCTTTGTGCAAAACCAAATGTAGAACAACATATTCCACATAAAAGTAACAATCTTTTCATAAAGCTGTTGGTTTATTTATGACTATAAACTTATTTTTTCGGCAACAAAATTACAAAATATTTTGTTAAAGACCAAAAATATTTCCTAAAATTTTGTCTTATAAGTTGATGAGGCTTTCTAATGCTGTACCTTTACTTGGCATTGGAGCATTGATAGAAATGATATTACCTTCTTTATCTACTAACATATAACGCGGAATACTTCGCAAATCATATAGTTTTTTGAATAATTCTTTTGTTTCTGGTGAAGCATAGAGATGAATACCGCTTAGTTTCTTCTCTTTTACCATTGTTTTCCACGCTTCTTTATCGCGGTCTACCGAAATACTTACAAAAGTAATGGGTTTACCTTTATAAGTTTGTTGTAAGGTTTCTAAGGCAGGGAGTTCTTTTCTGCAATCAGGACAATAAGTTGCCCAAATATCGATGAAGAGCATTTTTCCTTTTAGATTTAGTTGCTCAAAACTTATGGGCTTGTCATTTATATCTACTACTCCTTCAAAAGGTGGGAACGGTTGCCCTGATTTGAGTTTATTAACTAAGTTTATCCGCTGATTGAGCTCTTGTAGAAGCTCAGTGTTCTTTATTATTTGTGGTATTAAAGCCATTAATTCTTCGTTAGTAGTAGCTGCAGAAGTAGGTGAAACCCCTTCTATGAGCAAAGGAGCTAGTGCTTGCTTGATGTTTTCTGATTTAATTGTTTTGAAGTCAGCTAAAATCTTTCCCCAAGGGTCATCAAACTCATATTGTACTTTATAAGAGTAGATACGTAGCTTAAAAATATTGTGTACTAAAGTCTGATACTCAGGATGATCGTTAAAATCAGCAGCATTATCTAAATCTACAGCAGCACAAAAGTCTTCCAACTCATTGATAATAGGAGCTTCTTCTTCGGTATATTTGCGGTGATTCAACAAATATTCCGATACTATAGCCAACTGTTGATAGCGGTTAGTTTTCTCTTCATTAGCTGCAAAATCAGCAGGCAAGTTTTTTAGTATTTTGCCGTATTGTTGGGCTATTGCCTGCATACTTTGTTTAAAAGCCATAGGAGCTTGTCCTAAGAGTTCATTTTGTTTCTCAGCTGATTGTAAACCTATGCTGTCTTTTTGTTGTTGATAAGCCTTTATTGCTTCTTCTGGATTGGAGCACGACACTAAGGCACATACAAGAATTGCAAATATCTTTTTCATAACACTATGATTTAAAATAATGACAAAGGTACGATATTTTTTGAAATGTTCTCTAATTTTAGCAATTATTCCTATTTTTGCACTCAAAAATCTTCTAATAGCAAACAATAACTCATTTATGAATATAAACATCGAAGATTTCAGTCTTACTAATTTTATTTCTTCTGTTGAAACTATGCCTTTTGATTATGCTGGTGTAGGAGGTATAGCTGATTGTTTTGGATATTATATTATCTGCTTTAAGGAAAGAAACAGTGATATTGTTTCTGCTATCAGTTTTGATGATATTTTACTACATAAAGAACTTACTGAAATGGCTAATCATATTTTACGAACACTGTGTATTCCTATTCGTTTTAGAGATGATAGTCATCTTGTTGAATCTACCTTAGGCGAACCTTTCTTTATTGATGAAGAACTTTTTACTGACCGAAAAATATGGTATTATTATATTAATGAAGGAAAAGGGCTTTTAAATATTGGTATTAATTCGGTAGATAAATTTATGAGTTTAGAAATTATCACCCACCCCACAATTATAAAAGAACGAAAAGAAACCTTATCTATATCATAAAAAATCCGACCTATTACTAAGTCGGATTTTTATATGAAAAAGGTGATTAACCACCAAAGTCGTCAAAACGAATGTTTTCGTCAGGCATACCAAAGTCTTGTCCCATTTTCTGAACAGCTTTGTTCATCATCGGAGGACCACAGAAGTACAGTTCTATATCTTCTGGAGTATCGTGTTTCTTCAAATACTGTTCGATTACAGCATTATGTACAAATCCTAAGAATCCATCACCTTCAGGGTCATTGATATCTTTCTTCACTTTCCAGTTATCTTCTGGTAGCGGTTCAGAAAGTACGATAAAGAATTTGAAGTTAGGAAACTCACGCTCTAATTCGCGGAAGTGCTCTACATAGAACAACTCGCGTTTTGAACGACCTCCGTACCAATAAGTAACTTTTCTATTGGTTTTTAGGGTTTTGAAGAGGTGATACAAATGCGAACGCATAGGTGCCATACCTGCACCTCCCCCTACATAAAGCATCTCGGCATTAGACTCGTTGATGAAGAACTCACCATAAGGGCCTGAAATGGTAACCTTATCACCTGGTTTACGAGAGAAAATGTATGATGAGGCTACCCCAGGGTTTACATCCATCCATCCACCTTTAGCTCTGTCGAATGGAGGTGTAGCGATACGTACGTTTAGCATAATTCTACGTCCTTCAGCAGGATAAGAAGCCATAGAGTAAGCACGCTCTGCAGGTTCTGGGTTTTTCATCACTAAAGGCCATAGTTTGAACTTATCCCATTCCATTTTGAACTTATCAGGCTCGCCTGGGTGTTCTTTAGGGTGTGCAGTGATGTCGATGTCAGTGTATTTTACCTCGCAAGCAGGGATTTCTATTTGTATATATCCACCTGGTTTGTAGTCCATATCTTCAGGGATTTCTACCACAAACTCTTTGATGAAAGAGGCAACGTTGTAGTTGCTTACCACCTTAGCTTCCCATTTTTTGATACCAAATACTTGTTCAGGTACGCCTATTTGCATATCTTGTTTTACTTTCACTTGGCACGCCAAACGTACTCCCTCTTTAAGTTCTTTTTTAGTAAAGTGAGGGGTTTCAGTAGGGAGGGCTTCACCGCCCCCTTCGTATACGTGGCATTCGCATTGCAAGCAAGACCCTTTACCACCACAAGCTGATGGCAAGAAAATCTTCTCGTTACCCAAAGTAGAAAGCAATGAACCACCGATAGGCACTTCTATTACTTTATCTTTATTGATAGTGATTTTTACAGGGCCGGATGGGGTTAGTTTCTGCTTTACATATAGTAAAACGGCTACTAACAGAAGGATTATTACTAATAACCCTATTACCGTTACTGCAATAGTTGTTAATATTTCACTTGCTAATATCATTGCTTAAATCTTTTGTGTTATTGGCTAAATTATCAGTTTTAACTTCTTGTTGGATAGTGGTTTCTTTCTTAGGCTCTTCTTTTTTGCTGCTACCACCTGTTAGCATACCACCAAAACTCATAAAGCCAATAGCCATAAGCCCTGTGGTGATGAAAGTGATACCTAAGCCGCGTAAAGGAGCTGGTACGTGTGAATAACGTATCTTTTCGCGTATAGCTGCCAATGCCAAGATAGCGATAGCCCAACCTAATCCTGAACTCACCCCGTAAGCTACTGAAAGCCCGAATGAGTGAATCACTTCAGCACGCGATTGCATAAAGAGTGAACCTCCTAAGATAGCACAGTTTACAGCTATCAGAGGCAAGAAGATACCTAATGAGTTATACAATGATGGTGAGAACTTCTCTACTACAATTTCTACCAACTGTACCATTGTAGCTACAGTAGCAATAAACAAAATGTAGGTAAGGAAGCTCAAATCATAATTAGCATATTCTTCACCCAACCAGCGCAAAGCACCTTCTTTGAGTATATACTCATTGAGTAGCCAGTTCATAGGTACTGTTAGGGTTTGTACAAATACTACGGCAGCTCCTAATCCTATAGCAGTCGATACTTTTTTAGATACAGCCAAGTACGAACACATACCTAAAAAGGTAGCGAAAATCATATTCTCTACGAATATTGATTTAAAAATCAGTGTTAAATATTCTAACATTTTCTTTTCTTTTTAAATGATTAATGACTGTCTTCTATTAAGGCTTTGTTGCGTGAGCGTTGTACCCACACTACTATACCATAGGTTACCAAAGCCATAGGAGCTAACAACATAAAACCGTTGTTTTCGTAGCCTAAGGCATAAACTCCTGTTTTCTTGATAGGGTCTCCTAATATTTGGAAACCTAGCAAAGTACCAGAACCTAATAGTTCGCGGAAGAAAGCTACGATAAGCAAGGCGATAGAGTAACCACCTGCGTTACCAATAGCATCTAAGAACGATTTACCTGGAGGGTTACCCAGAGCAAATGCCTCAAAGCGTCCCATCAAAATACAGTTGGTGATGATAAGCCCTACGTATACAGATAGCTGTTTGCTAAGGTCGTATACATAAGCCTTCAGAACAAAGTCCACCACAATTACTAAGGCAGCAGCTACTATCAGCTGGGCAATAATACGAATTTTTGGTGGAATCACATTTCTAAGCAAAGAAATGGTTACGTTACCCATTACAAGCACAAAGGTAAATGAAAGGCTCATTACGATAGCGGCTTTCAGCTGAGCTGTAATTGCCAAGGCAGAACAGATACCTAACACTTGTACTGTTACGGGGTTGTTATCCCATAGAGGGTCAGTTACTAATTTTGTATCTTTTTTTGATAGTCCCATAGTCTCTTATTTGTTTAAACTTTTAATATAGGATATATAAGGCTCTATGCCATCGCTTATCATCGCTTGCACTCCATTACCAGTAAGGGTAGCTCCTGCAATAGCATCAATTTTCCCATCTTCTTTACGTTTGTTTTCTGGGTCACCATTACTTTTTGAAATTTGAATGCTTTGGAAGTTACCTACGGCATCCAATAAATGTTCCCCGATAAAGTCGTCCATAAAGAAACGTTCTTTGATGTTAGCTCCTAAACCAGCAGTTTCACCTTTGTGGTCGAAGAAAACACCACGTACGATAAGGTCTTTATCTACTGCTATATATCCCCAAATAGCATCCCACAAACCACGTCCGCTTACGGGAATTATATAGAGGGTAGCTCCATCTTTTTCACCTACGTAAAGAGGTAAACCTTCACGATGACCGTTGAAGTTGATAAGGTCATTAGCACCTTCTACTTTTTCAGCGGTATTTCCTTTGATAAGGTATTGCTCTTTCACATAGTTAGGGAACTCTTTTTCAGCATCGGTAGTAGAAAGAAACTCTACTTTACCTCCTCCAAGCTCACCTTCGTTGTGATTTACGCCCATAGCGTAGAGGATATTCTGTTTCTTTTCTAACTTTTTATTGTTGCTGATATTGCTACTTAACGCTGACGAGATACCAGCGAGCAACGCACCTACGATTACCACCATTATAATGGCGAAAATCACTGTATACGAATTACTTTCTGTCTTGATTGCCATAATTATGCGGTTTTAGCAGTTGATAATTTTAAACGTTTTTTTCTACGAGACACATTGGCTTGTACTACGAAGTGATCGATAGTAGGTGCCAATACGTTCATCAATAAGATAGCAAGCATTACACCTTCTGGGTAGGCAGGGTTGAAACAACGGATAGCAATCGCTATAAAACCTGCTAAGAATCCATAGATGTATTTACCTGTATTAGTTTGTGCTGCTGTTACAGGGTCAGTAGCCATAAATACAGCTCCGAAAGCCAAACCACCTATAAGTAAGTGCTCATATGCAGGTAAACTCCACAAAGCGTAAAACTGTGTGCCTTCCATACTTGGAGCTAAACAGTTGAAGATAGCACCCATTACCCAAGCACCTACAAACATACTTACCATTATACGCCAAGAAGCAATTTTGGTATAAATAAGGAATAGACCAGCTAAGATAATGAGTAGGGTAGAGGTCTCACCTACTGAACCAGGTATAAAACCAAAAAACAGGTCTGATACTTGATAAGTGCCCGTTTGACCTTGTGCTAAGTTACCTAAAACTGTTTCTCCTGAAACAGCATCTAAATTAGCACCAGCAGCTATGTCTTTAGCGCGTTGTACAGCTCCTTCTACCCATACTTTATCACCTGTCATAGATGTTGGGTAAGCAAAGAATAAGAACGCACGAATAGTTAGTGCTGGGTTCAAGATGTTCATACCTGTACCACCGAATACTTCTTTACCTATAATTACCCCAAAAGCTACAGCTACAGCTAGCATCCAAAGAGGAATGTCAATAGGTACGATAAGAGGTACTAGCATACCGGTTACTAAATAACCTTCTTCTACTTCGTGTTTGCGGATAGTAGCAAAGATAAACTCAATGCCCAAACCTACCACGTATGATACTATCACTAAAGGAAGTACTTTAGTAATACCAATACTGAAGTTAGCCCAGTTCCAGAAGTCGCCGCTACAGAAAGCCATACCTGCCTGAGGTTCAATAGTTCCGAAAGCGACTTGGTGCTGATAGCCAGCATTGAAAATACCGAAAATCAAACAAGGAATAAGTGCCATTACCACCATATTCATAGTTCGTTTTAGGTCGTCAGCAGCCTTAATGTGGGTACCCCCGTGGGTTACCTCATTAGGCGTATAGAGGAATGTATGGAGTGCGTTGAAAGTTGTCTCCATCTTCGTTCCTTTATACTTTTCTTTTAATGTATTTAATTTACTTTTTAAACTCATTTTCTTAATGAATAAGTTAATTATTTCTTTTTATTGATTTGCGAATTAGTTTTAAAGCCCAATCGTAATGGCTTGACGTTGTCGAAACTAAGTAAGAGCCTAACGAAGTGCTACCCGTCCAATGATACTTCTTTTTGGTAAAAAGCTCTTCATCTGAGTGTTTCTGTATAAGTTGAAACACTTTGTTATGAGTTGCTTCAAAAAGTGAGAGTATCTCAGCAAGTGATACTTTTTGACATTGCTCCCATATTTCTCGGTTGAGTTTAGGAGTGTCAGAAAAAGTATAACCCTCTTTGGGTATTTTAGGTTTTTCACCTCGCATTCCTACCTCATACCAATTTAGGAATAATAAATGCCAATGATACAAGTGTCCTATAACATCGCGAATATTTCTATTCATTGTACCTTCTGGGAAGGGGTCTTCTCGCTGCCTCTCAGGTAGTGTTTCTATCAAAGAAAGTAACTTTTGGTAATTTTCTTTAGCTAAAAACTCTAAATCTTGTTTCGTTGCTGGTCTTGCCATTTTAATTTAAGCTTTTGCTTTCAGCATATCATAAATAGTTTTATTGATATGTAAGTATTTCATAAACTCATCAGTATCAAACTCTACTTTGCCTTTACTATTTGTTTTAGCCTTTACATTATATACAGAAAGATAATAATCATTCTCCGATACGTATGCCGTAAAAAGACTATGACTTGCTTGTCTATCTGCTAACTGCAAAGTTTCTGCTAATGCTTCCCAATTACCTTGTTCAGCAGCTTGCTTAAAGCTATTAGGGTTGTCTATATAAGTAAAAGCGGGTAACTCTTCTTCTTTAAACCATTCTTCGGTAACCTCGCTAAAAGGTACTTTTGAACGACCTGCAGCCATAAAACCAAAGAACATAATAGCTCCAAACTCAATTAACCAAATAATGCTAAGGAAAATACCACTTACAGTCATACTCTTTATACCCCAGGTACCCTCTTCATTGATAAGCATTATCAAATCAATAAGATCACTTGGGTGGGTGGCTAAGTAAAGCAGTTGCTCAAATTGAACATTACTTACCGATATGCCTATTTGCTTATTGCCGTAAACCTCTCCTGCGTTTAGCACTAAGTCTACCCATACTACCCATTGGCTGTAATAAGCTACCAATGAGGCAATAATAGCAAAAAGTGCTGAAAGCCCATAGTTGCGCACTTTACCTAGTCTAATAACTAAAAGGCTTACTGCAAAAGAGATACTAACTCCAAAACCAAAGGTAATGAGAAAGTTTACGTATATAATAGGTATATACCACGTAGCATATGCATAAATAGTACCTAAAATAGGCATTACTATAGCACACACTAATAAAAGATATGCAAAAGCTATGGGTGAAAATTTTCCTGAAGGCTTGTAATAGTTTGACATTTTCTGATGTATTACTGTTTATAAGTTATTATCCTAATTCTTGAATCATTAAATCAAGTCCATCTCTGATAATTTGCTGATGTGGCTGTTTAGACACACATACAAATTCAGTAAGCGCAAAGTCCTCTGGAGCTACTTCGTACGCACCAAGGTTTTCCAATTCGTCTAAATCCTTATATAGGCAAGCTTTGAGTAGCTGCATAGGATAGATGTCTAATGGGAAAACTTCTTCATACATACCTGTTACCACAAAAGCGCGGTGTTCGCCATTGGTGTTGGTGTTAAGGTCGTACTTTTTCTTAGGATTCAACCACGAGAAAGTAAGCGAACGGGTAAGAGATACTTTGTTACTTATAGGTTTTGCCCAACCGAACAAATCATAATCATTTCCTTCAGGGATAGCTGTGATTTGGTCGTCATAAAAACCTAAGAAATCATTCTCACCTACCTTAATACCAGTAAGTACATCACCACTGATAATACGAGTGTTAGCAACGTCTTTCACTTGGCTACCTACTACGCCACTAATTTGAGCGCCTGCAATAGCGGTTACGTAGTGAGGGTTTTCAATACGAGAACCTGTAAGCGCTACAGTGCGTGTAAGGTTGAGTTTACCAGTAAGGAAAAGCTCACCAATAACTACCAAGTCCTGAGGAGTAACCACCCATACCACTTCACCCTTGTTGATAGGGCTAATGCGTGCTATTTGGGTGCTGACGTTACCAGCAGGGTGAGGTCCTGAAACATTGTGAAGAACAATGTTTTTGAGGTTGCGGAAAGGAGAAAGAGAACTGTCTTTAAACACTGATACGTGCACCTTGCCAGGGGTTAGCTTAGAAAGGGCAGTAAGAGCTGTTTGTAGCACTTCTTCTTTACCTTTTAGCACATAGTCGTAGTCAGGGGCAAGCGGGTTAGTTTTGCAAGCCGACACGAATATTGCTTTTGGAGTAGTGTCAGGATTGGCAATCACGTCATAAGGGCGCTGCTTAATAAAAGGCCAACAACCACTGCTAAGTAGGTGTGCCTTAATGTCTTCGCCCTGCATTTCGTTCACATTCTTTTCACCATAGCTTTTAAACGATTGCTCCTCGCTGGGTGCTATACGTATTTCTAAGACCTTACGTCTTTCGCCACGTATAATCTCCTTGATAGTACCACTTACAGGAGATGGGAACAAGATACGCTCATCACTCTTAGAAAAGAACAATGCTTCACCTGCCTTCACTTCATTCCCCTCACGTAGTAAAAGTTTGGGGATAACTCTGTGAAAATCACTGGGTTTAACAGCATACAATGCCGAAAGAGGGAGCTGCTTAGTAGTCTTATCAGCTTTCCCTTCCAACAGTATGTCTAACCCTTTTCGAATGCGGATGTCGTTTGACATATCTAAAAAAATATTAGTTAGTTTTGTTAAATTTGGCGACAAATATACGAATATTTTTTGGATATAAAATAATGTAGTGATTTTATTTTATAAAAAAGAATCACTTCAGATATTTATTGCTTCTTGAAAAGTTAAAATTTTCAATTAAAATAACCTAAAGTGATTCTTTTTATCTCTTAAAAATAGTATTTATTGCTGGAAGAATGAGTCTACAAACTCATATTTGTTGAATATTTGCAAATCGTCAATTCCTTCGCCTACGCCTATGTATTTTACTGGAATTTGGAACTGGTCTGAAATGCCTATTACTACGCCGCCTTTGGCAGTGCCGTCTAATTTAGTAACGGCTAAGGCGGTTACTTCAGTCGCTTTGGTAAACTCTTTAGCTTGTTCAAAAGCGTTTTGTCCTGTAGAACCGTCTAATACTAATAACACTTCGTGAGGGGCATCAGGTACTACTTTTTGCATTACACGCTTTATTTTGCTTAGCTCATTCATCAGGTTTATTTTGTTGTGCAAGCGTCCCGCTGTATCTATGATTACTACATCAGCCCCTTGCTTTACAGCAGAAGTGAGAGTATCGTAGGCTACCGAAGCAGGGTCGCTACCCAGCTGCTGCTTAATCATCGGTACTCCCGTGCGATCAGCCCATACCTGTAACTGGTCTATCGCTGCTGCGCGGAAAGTATCGGCAGCCCCTAAGACTACTTTTAGTCCTTTTTTAGTAAACTGACTAGCTAGTTTGCCTATAGTAGTTGTTTTTCCAGCTCCATTTACGCCTACTACCATCATTACGTATGGCTTTTTGTCTGCAGGGAGAGAAAAGTCGGTAGCCTCGCCAGTGTGCGTTTCCGACAGTAGACTACCAATCTCTTCGCGTAAGATTTTATTAAGTTCAGAAGTGCCTAAATATTTGTCTTTAGCCACACGTGCTTCTATACGGTCAATAATTTTTAGGGTAGTATTAACCCCTACATCGCTGGCGATGAGTACCTCTTCAAGGTCATCGAGCACCTCCTCATCTACTTTTGATTTTCCGATAATAGCCTTGCCAAGACGGTCGAAAAAGCTATTTTTCGATTTTTCTAAGCCCTTGTTTAGGGTTTCTTTCTTCTCTTTAGAAAAGATATTTTTTAAAAACTCAAATGCCATAACTATACTATAATCTAAAAACTCGGGCAAAGGTAATAAAAAAGGTTTATATATGCAAAAAAGCTGTCTCACGACAGCTTTTCAGATATGATAAAAATAGAGAAAATTTAATTATTTCTTCTTCAAAAATTCATCAACGAGCTCAGGAGCCATAACGCTTTCTACGAAAGTATAGGCACCTGTTTTAGGTGATTTCACCATTTTGATAGCTTTAGTAAGCTTTTTTGATTTACCTTGTAGTGTTGCTACTGTTTTCTTTGCCATAACGTTTTAATTATTTAATTTCTTTATGAACAGTTACTTTCTTTAGGATAGGGTTAAACTTTTTAAGTTCTAATCTATCTGGAGTATTTTTTTTGTTTTTGGTAGTGATGTAACGAGAAGTTCCTGGTAAGCCAGATTCTTTGTGCTCGGTGCACTCCAATATAACCTGAATTCTATTTCCTTTTTTAGCCATTTTACTATTGTTTTTAAAATTTAGTTAATATATCCGTTACGTTCTACCTCTTTAAGCACTTCGTAGATGCCTTTTTTGTCGATAGTTTTAATAGCAGCTGCCGATACTTTTAGGGTAATCCAACGGTTTTCTTCAGGGATGAAGAAGCGTTTGGTACGGAGGTTTACATTAAATTTACGTTTCGTTTTGTTCATTGCGTGCGACACGTTGTTGCCCACCAATGCTTTTTTGCCTGTTAAGTCACAAACTCTTGCCATTTTTTTCTCTATTTATTAATATGTTATTTATATTCAGGGCGCAAAGGTACAACTATTTTTTTTAATACCAAAACTTTTTTTTGATTTTTTAGTTCGAATGTGTAAAAAATATTTAGTTAATCTCAAAATTATGTATTAAGTAGCAAGTAGCTGGTTTAAGTCTTACATGGATTGTATGGAATATACAGATTTTGATGCTGATATTTCTTGATTTGACAAATGTTATGTGCGCAGATGGTTACCCGCTGCTACTAGATTACATAGAGCTAGATTCTAAAGGTTACTAATTTTACTCTAATGTAGAATCTGGTTTGGTTAAAAATTCTCTTTACTCTATGAAGTTACTATTGTATTATGATTTCGATTGTTTGCGCAGGCCAATTACTGCATTTGTAATATCTTGCTTAGCATTTACATTACTCCATTCTTTCCAAAATTTTATTGTCGCACTATCAGGCTTTATTGTTGGTTCTGAGATTAAAATCCTTGTTGGCAACAAAGAAGCATCTCCAACTACCAATGCTTCTCCAATATCTAAAATTGGAAGAACTTCTGTTAGTCCTGCAAGATTATCGGGTAAAAGTCTTTTAATTACAGTTTGGTCTTCTGCATTAGAAAGTCGTAATGAAATAAAGTTGTTGCATTGACTTAAAACAGTTCTGTTAACCTCTGCTGGTCTTTGACTTATCACGACTAAACTAACACCATATTTTCTGCCTTCTTTCGCAATTCTTTCAAAACTTTTCAAACTTAATTCAGAAGCAGCATCTTGATTAGTTCTTTCAGGAATGTACAAATGAGCTTCATCACAAAGCAGGCAAATTGGATGTTGATTTTCTTTTGTCGTCCATTGTTGAACGGTGAAAATAATTCTTGCAACCAATCCAATTACTAATGGCAAAACATCTGATGGAACCTCCGAGAAATCAATAATTTTAACACCTGCTTTTTTACCATTAAGTTCTGAACCATGCATTAAAGCACTACAAAGATCATTTAACCAATTTAACTGTAATTCATCATCTGAAACTTGGAAAAGAAACCCAATACGTTTATCGTCTTTTTTTGCTTCAAGTCGTTGAATAAATCTTGTCAACTTTCCAAAGAATGGACCTTGCTTTTCTTTTCCTGCAGCTCCAGGAACCATTTCTTCGTCAAGGCGTTTTAATTCTTGAAGCACCTTTTCTAATTTATACGGGATAGGGCTATCAATAGTAATACTATCTTTGAAAATAGTATCTTTCACTTCATCAAGATATTTTTGTTTTTCTATAAATACGGTTTTAGAAAATAGCATTGCTTGATTGGGGGCATTGCTATCACTACGGTCAAGCAACATTGCTAACATCTCTTCGTAAGTCAATAACCAATAAGGGAGCATCAAAACTCCATGTGTAAGATTGTCTCCTTTGCCTAAATCAGAAGGATTGGCAATTCTGAAATGTTGTATTCCGTCTGCCTTAAAATTCTCTCCACTATATTCTCCGTGTATGTCAAACAAAATAGAGTTTGCCATTGGCAATTTAGCAATCTGCTCAATAATTTTGGCAACACACCACGATTTCCCCGAACCTGTACTTCCCACAATAACTGCATGCCGTTGGAAAAGTTTATCACCATCTAAAAAAGCTTCTGCATTTTCATCTATGGAATATTTTCCAATTGAAAGCGGAATTTCATAATTCTCCTTTGTGGAAATAGTTTGCATAAACCTAGTAATATTCTCCCCATCTATCGGGAAACATTTCGCTTCAATTTCAGGGACGGTGTCAAGTGTTCTTTTAAACACATTTTCTTTTTCTCCGTGTTTATGTAACAATGTCCCAATTAAGTTCACTTTCAGAATATTTTCTGAGAAAAGAAAATTATTCAATCCTAAATCTTCACCCACTGGTTGCTCATCATCAGTAGCCTTACGAGTTATACGATTTATAATTCCAATTAAATATTGTCCAGCTTTTGAGCTTTTGATTGCAACCAAATGATTAACTTGTAACTTTCTTAACTTATCAAGTTCTTCAACTTTTACGATAAGCGTTGCTGTGTCAACGCTAAAAACAGTTCCGATAGAAGCATTATCTTCAAAATCAAAAATTACCATATTTCCTATTTTATTAGTTTTTTGATATATTCTGAAAGTTGCCAATAGCTGGCACCTTCAATTATATGTTCCCCCTGATTTGAAGAGTATACTTTTGTATGATTGCCACAGTTCTCTTCCATTAGTATATAATTCTTGCAATTCCCATTAATTATAGCCTCTTTTGTTTTGGTGGTTAATTCTTTTGTGATTACAATTATTGGCTTTGATTTAATCTGTTGAATGAGTTTTGGCTGAACGTGTTCATCATTGAAACCATAACCAATACACAGAAATCCGTTTGCGTTTTGAATTTCTTTATCTGCTTGTGTAAAAATAGTTCTATATGGTTCTTTATGTGTTTCTGCATACTTACTAAGTCCTGGAGTTACAATTAACGGTTTATAATTTTGTGGAATATTTTTGCACAAAGGTAAATGAATATTTTCTTTATTGGGTGTTTCAAACCAGTCTAATGACCCATGAACTTTCCATATATTAACTTGTCCGCTATATCCTTTTACATTCTCCAAGCTATTCGTATGAATACTGTCTGAGAAATGTCCAATGTAGTTGTGAGCGTATCCCGTACAAATAAAAGATTTAGCAATACTTGCACTATATTCTGCTATACGATCATAATTGGTAGTAACTATAGAAACTTTTCTATTGGTTGTTGAAAGTAAATACTCAATTAATGTTACTAAAGGCTTTTCTTTTTTATCATCTAAGAAAATTTCATTGTAAGCTTCTAAATCCATTTTAGAAATTAGTTCCCACGTTCTTCCTACTATAGAGTTTAAAACAGTATCATTAAGATGTATATCTGACAATGCTTTTTCTAAATCATTTTTTTCATTGAGAATTCTTTTAAATTCTTCAAGTTGTTTTTTATCTTCATCGTCTTCAAAAGTTAATGTATTTTTTAAGTGTTCGCCAAGACTCCACATTGAAGGTAATTTAAAAGGAACTGAAGCCCCGCTACCCAATATAATCAATGGAACTCTATTCGTCCAATCCTGAAGTTGTTTTAATAATTCCTCGTTCATTTTACATTTTTATAATATCATTCTACATTTTAACCCCCATCTGATAATTTCTATCAGATGGGGGTTGTTATTATTTTACTTCTTCAAAGTCTACGTCTTGTACGTTGTCAGAATTACCGCCTTGCTGTTGTTGTCCGCCAGCGTTAGGTTGTCCGCCAGCGTTAGGTTGTCCGGTAGCACCGCCTTGTTGTGCTTTGTAGAGGTCTTCTGAAGCTTGTTGCCAAACAGTGTTGATTTTGTTCAACGCTGCTTCTATGTTGCCAAGGTCTTTGCTGTCATAAGCTGTTTTTAACTCGCTTAGCGCGCCTTCTATAGCCCCTTTCTTATCAGCAGGTAGCTTATCGCCAAACTCTTTCAATTGCTTTTCAGTTTGGAAAATCATCGCGTCAGCTTCGTTTAGCTTATCAGCTTTCTCTTTAGCTTTCTTATCGGCTTCAGCATTAGCTTCAGCTTCGCGTTTCATCTTTTCGATGTCTTCTTTAGAAAGTCCTGATGAGGCTTCTATACGTATGTTGTGCGATTTACCAGTACCCTTGTCGGTAGCTGATACGTTGATGATACCGTTAGCATCGATATCGAAAGTTACCTCAATTTGTGGTACCCCACGTGGAGCAGGAGGGATGTTGTCTAAGTGGAAACGACCTATCGTTTTGTTGTCGTTAGCCATTGGACGCTCTCCTTGTAGTACGTGTATTTCCACACTTGGCTGATTGTCGGCAGCAGTTGAGAATACTTGTGACTTTTTAGTAGGGATAGTGGTGTTAGCATCGATGAGTTTAGTCATCACACCGCCCATAGTTTCGATACCCAATGATAGAGGGGTAACGTCTAAGAGCAATACATCTTTCACATCACCGGTAAGTACACCCCCTTGTATAGCAGCCCCTATAGCTACTACCTCGTCAGGGTTTACACTCTTATTAGGTTTCTTGTTAAAGAATTTCTCTACCGCTTCTTGTACAGCAGGGATACGAGTAGAACCCCCTACTAAGATAACCTCGTCTATATCACCTACGCTTAGACCTGCGTTTTGTAGTGCTTTTCTACAAGGCTCAATAGTGCGTTTTACTAGGTCGTCTATCAGTTGCTCGAACTTAGCACGAGAGAGTTTGCGCACCAAGTGTTTAGGGCCTGAAGCTGTAGCGGTGATGTAAGGCAAGTTGATTTCAGTTTCAGTAGATGATGAAAGTTCAATCTTAGCTTTTTCAGCTGCTTCTTTAAGGCGTTGTAGTGCCATTGGGTCTTTGCGTAGGTCGATACCTTCTTCATTTTGGAACTCTTCAGCTAACCAGTTGATGATTTTTTCGTCTACGTCATCACCACCAAGGTGTGTGTCACCATCGGTAGCAAGTACTTCAAACACACCATCACCAAGCTCTAAGATAGACACGTCGTGAGTGCCACCACCAAAGTCGAATACTACTATCTTGTGGTCGTTGTGGTTTTTGTCAAGACCGTAAGCTAAGGCTGCAGCTGTAGGTTCGTTGATGATACGTTCTACTTTTAAACCTGCTATCTCGCCCGCTTCTTTAGTAGCCTGACGTTGTGCATCATTAAAGTAAGCAGGTACGGTGATAACCGCGCTGGTTACTGGTTGCCCTAAGAAGTCTTCAGCGGTTTTCTTCATTTTTTGAAGTATCATAGCTGAAATTTCTTGAGGAGTGTACAAACGTCCGTCAATATCTACACGAGGAGTATCGTTGTCGCCGCGTACTACTTTATAAGGTACGCGTGCTATTTCTTTTCCTATTTCAGAGAATTTGTTCCCCATAAAACGTTTGATAGAATAAACGGTTTTGTGAGGGTTGGTAACAGCCTGACGTTTAGCAGCGTCACCTACTTTTATTTCGCCTCCGTCTACAAAAGCTACTACTGATGGAGTAGTGCGTTTGCCTTCAGCATTGGTAATTACTACAGGGTCATTACCTTCCATAACAGAAACACACGAGTTGGTGGTTCCTAAGTCTATACCTATAATCTTGCTCATATTAATTGTTCGTTATTATTAGTTCAACATTTATTTTTAATTTCATTAGTAGATAGTCAATGATTGTGCCAAAGCACTAAAAACTGACAAAATGTCATTTTTTAGTAGTTAGTCGTTAGTGATTAGTCGTTAGTCGTTAGAAAGCGACAAGATACTAACTACGAATGACAAGCGACTAATCACTAATTAAAAGACTAATTTCTAAATACCAACTTTCCGTCGAAAGCGTCTAAGAGTATGGTGCTGTCTTTGTGGATATTGCCACTTAGTATTTCTTTAGAAAGGCGGTTGAGCACTTCCTTCTGAATGATACGTTTTACAGGACGGGCACCAAACTGAGGGTCGAAGCCTTTTTGTGCTAAGTAGTCTACCGCTTCGTCGGTGGCATCTATAAGAATACCTTCTTTAGCTACCATTCTGATAACCGCATCGAGTTGCAAACGCACGATACTGCGGATATTGTTAGCGTTGAGCGGTGTAAACATTATGATGTCGTCAATACGGTTCAGAAACTCAGGGCGTACTGTCTGTTTGAGCAGTTGTAGCACTTCGTTTTTAGAGGTTTCAATAGCGCGCTCAGTGTCATTGGCGTACTTGTCGAACGCTTCTTGAATAAGCTGACTACCCATATTAGAGGTCATAATGATAATGGTATTTTTGAAGTCGGCAGTACGACCTTTATTGTCGGTTAAGCGTCCTTCGTCTAACACCTGTAAGAGAATATTGAAAGTGTCAGGGTGTGCTTTCTCAATCTCGTCTAACAAGATAACAGAATACGGACGGCGACGTACGGCTTCGGTTAGCTGACCGCCTTCTTCGTAACCTACATATCCTGGAGGCGCGCCTACCAATCGGCTTACAGCGTGTTTCTCTTGGTACTCACTCATATCGATACGCGTCATTGCGTTTTCATCGTCAAAGAGGTATTCAGCTAAGGCTTTAGCAAGCTCAGTCTTACCGACCCCTGTAGTACCTAAGAAAAGGAATGAACCTATAGGGCGACGAGGGTCTTGCAAGCCTGCACGGCTACGGCGTATGGCATCTGATACTGCTTCTATAGCCTCCTCTTGTCCTACGACGCGTTTGTGCAATTCGCTTTCGAGTTTTAGTAACTTTTCGCGTTCGCCTTGTAGCATTTTCGATACTGGTATGCCTGTCCATTTGGCTACTACCTCAGCTATATCTTCAGCTGTAACCTCTTCTTTTACTAAGCTATTACCTTCACTTTTGTTGTCTAAGTTCTCTTGCAAAGCTGCCAATTTAGCTTCAGCTTCTTTTATCTTGCCGTAGCGCAACTCGGCTACTTTTCCGTAATCACCTTCGCGTTCGGCTCTGCTCGCTTCTAGTTTGTACTGTTCGATGGCTTCTTTGGTAGCTTGTACCTCGTCAATCACGCCTTTTTCGCCTTGCCATTTGGCGTAGATAGCGTTGCGCTCTTCTTTTAGATTGGCTAAATCTACGTTGAGTATTTTGAGTTTAGCCTCATCGTTTTCGCGTTTGATAGCCTCAATCTCTATTTCGAGTTGCATTATCTTGCGGTCGAGTACGTCTAACTCTTCAGGTTTAGAGTTGATTTCCATACGCAGTTTAGCAGCCGCCTCGTCCATTAGGTCGATGGCCTTGTCGGGCAAGAAACGATTGGTGATATAGCGTTCTGAAAGCTCTACCGCTGCAATGATAGCCTCGTCTTTGATACGCACCTTGTGGTGAGTTTCGTATTTTTCTTTGATACCACGAAGGATAGAAATAGCACTTTCGGTATCAGGTTCTTCTACCATTACTTTTTGGAAACGACGTTCGAGTGCCTTATCTTTTTCGAAGTACTTTTGATACTCATCGAGGGTAGTAGCCCCAATAGCACGTAGTTCACCACGAGCTAAAGCCGGTTTTAAGATATTGGCAGCGTCCATAGCACCTTCGCCACCACCAGCCCCTACAAGGGTGTGGATTTCGTCAATGAACAAGATGATGCTACCGTCAGAGCTGGTAACCTCTTTCACTACTGATTTGAGTCGCTCTTCAAACTCACCTTTATATTTGGCACCTGCGATAAGGGCACCCATATCAAGCGAGTAAATCACCTTGTCTTTAAGGTTTTCGGGTACATCGCCTTTAACGATACGGTGTGCCAACCCTTCGGCGATAGCAGTTTTACCAACCCCTGGTTCACCCACCAACATAGGGTTGTTTTTGGTTCTACGCGAAAGGATTTGTAGCACGCGGCGTATTTCCTCATCACGACCAATCACAGGGTCGAGCTTGCCACTATCGGCCAGCTGATTGAGGTTTTTAGCGTATTTGTTAAGCGAGTTGTAAGTATCTTCAGCTGATGCGGAAGTTACTCGTTCGCCCTTGCGTAGCTCTTGAATGGCTTTCTCCATTTCTTTTTCGCTTACGCCTTGGTCTTTAAGGGCTTGTGCTATCTTGCTATTACTTTTGAAGATAGCTAAAAGCAAGTGCTCTAACGATACGTATTCGTCGCTCCATTTTTTAGCGATGTTAGCCGCTTCGTTGAGCATAGTATTAGCTTCGCGAGAGATGCCCATACTACCCCCCGTTACTTTTGGGAAAGACTGTAAGGCAGCTTCTAAGTTTTTGCTGAGCTGTTCGCGGTTGATGTTCAGTTTTTTAAAGAGGAAAGGCAACACGTTTTCGTCTACTTGCTCGATAGCTTTAAAGAAGTGTTCGCATTGCAATTCCTGATGCCCGTATTGTTGGGCAATTTGCTGAGCGGTTTGTACCGCTTCTTGCGCTTTGATAGTAAATGTATTGAAGTTCATATTAAATTCTTTTTTAGGGTTCAACAATCTCGTATAGGGTAAGGCAATAGTTGTGCCAATGCTTAATAACTGACAAAATGACAGTTTTTAATGACAAAATGACAGTTTTATGCTTTTTGTAGATAGTTTTTCTATTTTTTGGCTGTTGGTTAGTTGTTTCTACTTTGTAGGTTGTTCGGTGTTTCTGTATTGTTCTTATATCGTTCCTGTATCTGAGGTAAAGGGAAGGGATAAAAGAAAAAAATACTGTCTGAAAAGTACTTTTCAGACAGTATTTTTTTAACTGACAACTGACAATTAGTTGAAGAATTTTTCTTTCACTTTATCAACATAATCTAACTTTTCCCAAGTGAAGAGTTCTACCTCTATCTTTTTAGTTCTGTGGTAAGGTGATGAAAATACTTTAGTTACTACCTTAGGAGTGCGCCCCATATGTCCGTATGAAGCGGTTTCGCTATAGATAGGGTTGCGCAGTTTGAGGCGTTGCTCTATATCGTAAGGGCGTAGCGGGAAGATTTCTTGTATTTTCTTAGCTATTTCACCATCGGTTAGCTTTACTTTGGCAGTGCCATAGGTATTTACATACACGCCAGTAGGCTCTGCTACCCCTATGGCATAGCTGACTTGCACCAATATTTCATCGGCAACCCCAGCTGCTACTAAGTTTTTGGCGATATGGCGCATAGCGTAGGCAGCACTACGGTCTACCTTGCTAGGGTCTTTGCCAGAGAAAGCCCCCCCTCCGTGAGCCCCTTTACCACCATAGGTATCGACTATTATTTTGCGTCCTGTTAGTCCGGTGTCGCCGTGAGGCCCCCCGATAACGAAAATACCTGTAGGGTTGATATGGTAGATGATGTTTTCGTCGAAGTAAGGCGCGTACTGAGGGTATTTCTTAATTACACGAGGGATAAGGATATTTACTATATCCTCTTTGATTTTCTTAAGCATTTTGCTTTCTGTATCAAAGTCGTCGTGCTGGGTGGAAATTACTATGGTATTTACGCGTACAGGCTTATTATCATCGCTGTATTCTAAGGTTACTTGGCTTTTAGCATCAGGGCGTAAGTAGGTTATTTCGCGGTTTTCGCGGCGTATTTCGGCTAACTCTCTTAGCAAGGCGTGCGATAGGTCTAAGGCAAGCGGCATATAGTTGTCGGTTTCGTTTACCGCATAGCCAAACATCATACCTTGGTCGCCAGCCCCTTGTTCTTCAGGTTTGCCGCGCTCAACGCCTTGGTTGATGTCAGGTGACTGCTCGTGTATGGCTGATAGCACCCCGCAAGAGTTAGCCTCAAACATATATTCGCTTTTGGTATAGCCTATTTGTTTGATAACGTTGCGCGCTATCTGCTGCACATCAATGTAAGTGTTTGATTTTACTTCGCCCGCAAGAATTACCTGCCCAGTGGTTACGAGGGTTTCGCAAGCCACCTTAGAGTGGGGGTCGAAAGCGAGGAAGTTGTCGATAAGAGCATCGCTAATTTGGTCAGCGATTTTGTCAGGGTGTCCTTCAGAAACGGACTCAGAGGTAAAAAGATATCCCATTGTTATATGTGATTTGTAGAGGATAATTAGCACTAAATCAATGGGGTACTACTAAAAAAGAAGTAATAAAAGATTACTGTTTTAGCATTTTTTGGGGAGTACCCCAAGAGGTTGCAATCAGTACAAATTTGTCCTCTTGTTATTATTTTCGCGGCAAAGATAATGATAATTTGCTAATTAGCAAGTATATAATTAGCAAATTATCATTATTCAGAAAAAAAGTAGTTACTCGATTATAGTCCGATAACGATACCTACGTGAGGTACTAAGCCCGAACTGAAAATACTTTTGTCTTTTTTATACAATACGTTATAGCTTGCACCTATTTGTAAATAGGTATTATTGCCCAATTGCTGCATATAGCCTCCGCCGAGGTAAAGGGCGTCTTCTTCGGTGTTATGGGTGTAACTAGTGCTTTTGTCCTTAAGTGATACAAAATAGTGCTGAAAAGAGCTGCTCAGATAGGCTTCTCTTCCGATATAATAGGCTAATGAAGGCCCTACCCCCAGAGAGAGGCTGCGGTAGTACTCAGTGTGCTGTAGAGAGCCGTTGATGTTGAGAGCGAGCTCTAGATCATTAGTGATTTTATAACCTATACGGGGTGATAAATCTAAACTCAAACCGTAAGTGGTAAAGTTGATACCTACATTACCGCCGTAGGTTATAGGTGAGTTTACACTACTTTGGTAAGCGGGCGACAAGATGTTAGTACTCTGTGCCATAGCTAAAGAGGTCAGCGTTAAAAAAGCAAGGCTAAGAAAAAGTTTTTTCATATTGATATATTTATTTGTTACTAAAAAGTTATTTTTAAGCGAACTTCATTGATTTGGTAGGTGAAATTTTGGTGATAATATAAGTAGGTATTAGCAACATCAGCAGGCAGAGCAGTAGCACCCCAATGTTTAAACATACAATCCACATAGGGGTAAAGGCTGTAGGTACCTCGCTTACATAATAGGTGGCAGGGTCTAACTTTACGAGGCTGTACCGCTGCTGTAGATAGAGCAGTGCAAAGCCCAGCACATTGCCCCATAGCAGTCCTAACCCAATGATATAGGCGGCGTTATAAAGGAATATTTTGCGAATGCTTTTATCAGAAGCCCCCATACTTTTGAGGGTGCCAATCATAGGGGTTTTCTCTAAGATAAGTACTAATATAGCCGTTATCATATTGAAGCCCCCCACGATAATCATAATGCCGATAATGAGGTAGATATTGAAGTCGAACATTCCTAACCATTCAAAAATAAAAGGGAATTTCTGAATAATGGTCTGCGAATCGAGGTGGTAATTGGTATGGGCATACACCTGTTTGCCTATATTTTCTATTTGGTTAAAATCATTGATGAAGAGTTCGAAATTGCCAATTTGGTCAGCTTGCCATTTGTTTATTTTCTGTATTTGACGCAGGTCGGTGAAGATATAAGACGCATCAAACTCTTGGAAACCACTGTTGTACAAGCCTACTATTTTGAAGCTACGTTGGTTAGGGGCTTGTGCTGCCTCGTCTTTGAGGAAGATAGCCTGACAGCGGTCGCCTAATTTTAGGTGCAGACGATTGGCTAAATAGGTAGACATCAGTATCTCATCGGTAACCTCTTCGCCATCAACCTTAGGTACGCGCCCTTGGGTGATAAAGTCGCGCATCAGCGACCAATCGTAGTCTTTTCCTACCCCTTTGGCAAGGATAGACTCGTAGGTATCGGGGGTACGGATAATGCCTCCTTTGGTAGCTACTGCCTGAATGTGGGTAACCTGTGGCACGCTTTTAAAAGTCGGATAAAAATCTTGGTTGATAGAGATAGGTTTGATAGAAACTTCAGAGGCATTATTGTCATAATTAAAAATTTGTATATGCCCGTGAAAGACTACTAACTTCTCGCGAATCTTGCGCTGCAAACCGATACCAGTGGCAATAGCGATGAGCATCATCACCATTCCAACAGCAATTGCAGCTACTGCCATTTTGATAATTGGTGAAGATATTGTACTTTTGTCGCCTTTTGAGAAAATAACTCTTTTCGCTATGAAAAATTCAACATTCAATTCGATAATCAATTTTAGAAGTGCCAAAATTACACTTTTTTTCTTATGTACGCTCATTTCGTGCAAAAATAATGGGCAGCAGTCGGCTACTACTATCGAGAAAAAAGCAGAGAAACACAGCAAGGAAGTAGTGGTAGGGGCTAACCGTATGTATCTGTATATTAAAGATTTGCAGGATAAAAATATAGGGGTTGTCACTAACCAAACCGGCATCGTAAAGACCGAAAAAGGCAAGTACGTACATTTGGTTGATACGCTGCTAAAAAAGAAAATAAAGCTAACTAAAGTATTTGCTCCTGAGCACGGTTTTAGAGGAGAAGCCGATGCTGGCGAAGTGGTAAAAGATGGCAAAGATACCCACACAGGGCTGCCAATAGTGTCGCTATATGGCAAAAACAAGAAGCCTACTGCCGAGCAGCTAAAAGGTATTGACCTGATGCTCTTTGACCTGCAAGATGTAGGAGCCCGTTTTTATACTTATATCTCTACCTTGCATTATGTGATGGAGGCTTGTGCTGAGGCGCATATTCCGCTTATTGTTTTAGACCGCCCTAACCCTAATGGACACTACATTGATGGGCCTGTATTGCAGCCTGCTTTCAAAAGTTTTATCGGTATGCACCCTGTGCCAGTAGTGTATGGAATGACCATAGGCGAGTATGCGCAGATGATTAATGGCGAAAAATGGCTTGCCAAGTCAGTTACAACCGACTTAAAAGTTATATCGCTTGCTAATTACACTCACCAAACGGCTTATAGTTTGCCGGTGAAGCCATCGCCTAATTTGCCTAATGACGCTTCAGTTAATTTGTACCCCAGCTTGTGTTTTTTTGAGGGGACAAATGTTAGTATGGGGCGAGGTACTAATAAGCAGTTTCAAATATACGGAGCTCCTTATTTTGATAAGACCGCGTTTCACTTTACGCCTAAGCCCAATGCAGGCGATAAAAGTCCGAAGTTTAATGGCAAAGTATGTTACGGTGAAGACCTGAGCAAGACAGCCCCCTTATCGCAACTGAATTTGACGTGGCTAAAAAAAGCATTTGAGCAAGGGAAAGGTGTTAAAACATCTTTTTTTACCGCTTCTTTCAACAAAATAGCTGGTAATGACCTGCTGAAGAAACAAATCACAGAGGGGAAAACAGAAGCCGAAATACGCCAAAGCTGGCAGAAAGACCTTGATAAATTCAAAGAAATAAGAAAGAAATACCTATTATATAAATAAAAGTTGTATCTTTGCACCCTCACTCACTATAAAATGACAAATACAGGAAAAATTGAACTAATGGCACCTGCGGGTAACTTTGAGTCGCTACAAGCGGCGATAGACAACGGTGCCGACTCAGTATATTTTGGGGTAGACCAGCTGAATATGAGGGCAAGGGCGAGCATCAACTTTACTATTGCTGACCTTGATGAGATAGCACGCCGTTGTGCCCCTAAGGGTATTCGCACTTACCTCACCCTTAATACTATTATTTACGATCACGACCTTTCTATCATTAAAACGCTGCTCGATGCCGCCAAAAAAGCTGGGCTTACAGCAGTAATCGCTATGGATCAGGCTGTAATTGCCTATGCAAGGCAGATAGGGATGGAGGTGCATATTTCTACCCAGATAAATATTACTAATATAGAAACCGTACGCTTCTACGCGATGTTTGCCGATACGATGGTGATGAGCCGCGAGCTAAGTTTGCGACAAATCAAAAAGATATGCGAGCAGATAGAAAAGGAGCAAATAAAAGGGCCTTCGGGCAATTTGGTAGAAATAGAAATATTTGGACACGGAGCCCTCTGTATGGCAGTGTCGGGCAAGTGCTACCTAAGTTTGCACTCGCATAACTCGTCAGCTAATAGAGGGGCTTGTAAGCAAAACTGTCGGAAGAAATACACCGTAATCGACCAAGAGAGCGGTTTTGAGATAGAGTTAGAGAATGAGTATATGATGTCGCCTAAAGACCTTTGCACTATAGACTTCCTTGACCAAGTAATTGATACAGGGGCGAAGGTGCTAAAAATAGAAGGTCGTGGGCGTGCGCCTGAGTATGTGGCGACTGTTATCCGTACCTATCGCGAGGCGATAGATGCTTATTACGCAGGTACTTATAGCAAAGATAAATTTGAGGGATGGATAGAAGCCCTTAAGACAGTGTATAATCGCGGATTCTGGGGCGGTTATTATTTAGGGCAAAAACTCGGTGAATGGAGCGAGAACCCAGGCTCTAATGCTACCCAAAAGAAAGTGTACATAGGGCAAGGCAAGCACTATTTTCCTAAAACTGGTATAGCTGAATTTGCTATTGAGGCATTTGATATAAAGATAGGCGACAAGCTTCTTATCACAGGGCCTTCTACAGGAGTGCAAGAGCTTGAACTAACAAGTATGATGGTAAATGACGTCCCTGCCGAGCGCGCTAAAAAAGGAGATTCGTGCACTATAAAAACTGATTTTAGAGTACGCTTATCAGATAAATTGTATAAAATAGTTAAAAATTAGTCGTTAGTAAATTAGTCGCTAGAAAGCGACTTGAAGATTAGAGATTAAAAACTAATGTGCTAAAGGCTAGAGACTAACGACTAGAGACTAACGACTAGAGACTAACGTACTAACGACTAGAGACTAACGACTAGAGACTAACGACTAAAGGCTAACGACTAAAGGCTAGAGACTAACGACTAATAAATGGTAATAGTAACTTTACAACGTGAGAAGTGTATAGGCTGCAACTACTGTGTGGAGGCAGCTCCTGAGCAGTTTCAGATGTCTAAGAAAGATGGTAAGAGCGTGCTACTGCGTTCTACCGATAAGAAAGGGTTCTTTACACTGAAGAGTTATGATGATAGTATTTATGAAGATTGCGAGAAAGCCCAAAAAGCCTGTCCTGTGAAGATTATAACTACAAAGAAACTTTGAGTTTTTTTTGAATAATGAATTGAATATCAACAAAAATATATAACCAATGAAGAAAATAGTATTATTAGCAGTATGTTTATTAGGACTGTGGAGTGCGAAAGCACAATACATAGGCATCAAAGGGGGGTATAATTACGCAACCCTAAGCGGTAATGTAAATAGTGATAGCAGTGTAAACCCTTATCACGGGTATTATGCAGGTCTTACTCTTGAGTTTCCTCTCTCTAAATTATTCTCTCTACAGATAGAAGGTATCTATAACAGACGCGGTGCCAATATAAGAAATAGTACTTATGGGAAGGCAAAATTAGCATTAGATTACCTATCAGCTCCTGTATTAGCGCGCTTTAATGTAGGGAAAGGTATTAATCTGCACGTAGGGCCTCAATTAGAATATCGCATTGATAAGCCTAACTTCTATTTTGATGGTACAGACCCAGTAACCCGCGTGAAAGACGATGCTATTGATATGATAGACGGAGCGCTAACTGCTGGTATAGGCTATACTACCCAATCGGGTTGGTTTTTTGAATTGCGCTGGGTACAAGGACTTACTAATATATTTGAAGAAGATAATAGTTTAAGTCACGTACCTTTTAGTACTGATTATAATTTTAAGAATAGAACCCTCTCAGTAGGAGTAGGATATATATTTTAAGCTCTGAAAAAAATAATTTTCATTTTCGTATTAGGCGTTTTATTAGGTTGTGAAAAAGAACAACGCACCAGAAACCCTTATTTAGGTGAATTTCACTTTACCTACACTATCAATATGAACTTACCTCTGTACAATTCGTTAAAAACACCGATGAGTACTGTTTTTGTGCCTTATGGAGGTATTAAGGGTTTTTTTGTAACTTATAACGGTAGTTCGTATTACGCTTGGGAGGCAGCTTGTCCTAACCACATAGCTAATACTTGCGAGCGGTTGCATTGTGCATCGAAGTCAGGAGGAGGGAATACTTTTGAGCGTTGCGATGATACTAATACCCATTCGTTTATTTTTGTACAATGCCCTTGCGATGGTACTGTGTATAATCTTGTGAATGGGAGTCCTATTGCGATAGACAAAGTGACTTCACCTTATCATCTGCTCTATTATAATGTTTCGGTAGCAGGTAATATTTTAACTATTAGTAACTAATGCTTTCAGAACGTTTTGAAAATACTAAACCCATCACTTTTATCATCGTGCTTATAGCTCTGTTGATAGGTGATGGGTTATATCAATATGAAATCTTACAAATAGCCCCTTTTAATAGTCCGCATACTACTACACTGCTTATCACTTTTGTGCTATTTTGGTTTTCTTTATTACTTTTGCACCAAATAGACCGGTGGAATGAACTGACGGAGACAAAAAACTGTTATTCGATAGCTTTTTTTAGTATTTTTGTAGTGCTTTTTCCGTCTCTTTTTCAAGAAGTAAAAGTAGTAGGTGCTAACTTTCTTATAATAGCTGCCTTATGGCGCGTGCTTACCCTAAAAACAGGAGAAGGTATCTCGCAGAAATTGTTTGATACCTCCTTACTTATTGTTTGTGCTGGGCTATTGCACCCTTGGGCACTTATTTTCTTGTTAAATATCTGGATTTCATTGCTTTTCTACGGAGCTAAGAAGCGTCGTTATTGGTTTATACCTCTTTTGGCTATTCTTATTATTGGTATATTATTAGGTGCAACGCTTATCCTTTTTGATTACGCTTCTTTTTTGAGTGACTATTATCAGAAACTCTACACCGATATAGAGCATCTTTTAGTTTTTCCTTCATACCCTTTGCCTACTTTAGTAGCGTTGGGCTGTTTGGGGCTTTTGTTTGCCGTGTCGCTGATAGTGTATTATTTTAAGACTACCTATCACAGTATTAGCTCTCTTGTAGTAATTCAGTTTCTTTGGGTAGCCGTAATAGTAGCCATAGTTTCTAAAGAAGTGCTCTACTGCTTTGCGCCTATAGCTATTATTTTTGCCCTTTACGTGGAGAAAATACGTATATGGTGGCTAAAAGAGACTGTGCTATGGCTACTACTCTCACTACCCGCTGCGCTACTTACCTTACATTTTATCACCAAAAGCTAAATCGCCAGCATCGCCTAAACCTGGTACTATATAACCGTATTCATTTAGATTAGGGTCGATAGTGGCAATCCACAGATGAGTGCTTTCAGGGAATTTGTCTTCTAAATATTCTATCCCCTGTTGAGCACCAATCACAGCAAATAGGTGTACTTCTTTAGGCTTCCCTAAAGGAGCTAAAGCGTTGTACACATTAGCAAACGAACGCCCTGTAGCTAGCATAGGGTCAGCTAAGAAGAGTACTTTTCCTTCTAAAGAAGGCGATGCTAAATACTCTACCATTATGTCGAAATCAGTCTCAGAGGTATGTTTTCTATAAGCCGAGATAAAAGCATTATCGGCATTGTCAAAATAATTCATAAGTCCTTGATGGAGCGCTAAACCAGCACGCAAAATAGAGCATATCACTATTTCATCTTTAGGTAGTTGTACTTTCTTCTCGCCTAATGGGGTAGTGATAATCTCGCTGCGATAATGTAAGAACTTACTCATCTCATAACATAATACTTCACCTATTCGTTCCAAATTTTTACGGAAACGCATACGGTCTGATTGAATATTTACATCGCGGAGCTCTGCGATAAAACGATTAAGTACTGAGGGTTCTTCACCCAAATGGTGTATAATCATTGGCTTGTTAATATTTTAATTGTTCACGCCCCAAAGGTACAAATAATTTGCTGATTAGCAAATTAGTAAATCAGTAATTTTGAAAAATTACACTTGATGGAGGAATGGGCACGATAAAAAAAATAGTATAAAAAACTTTTTGTTATTGTAAAAAAGTATTATCTTTGTCCTAAAATTTACCAACAGAATTAGGATAATGAAGATAGAAAAGTTATATAGAATTCTATTAATAAGGTTTTTATTTGTACTAACCATTATATTTTTTCAATTTGCTGACGGACAAACTATAGAAAATGTTCTTACTTTCACTAATTTGGATTTTGCATTAGATAATTTTCAAGAAAAGGAAATAGTCCGTTTGTCAGTGCCTGAAGGTATAACAACAGTAGAAGTGGAAATTACACTCCCTTTAGGGGTAGAATACGCTGAAGGTACTGCTGTTATAACAAAAGGAGAGGCTAAAATAATACAAAAAACAGGAACTTTACTTTCTCAACCTACATTTGTAGTTACTATTAATAAAGGTAACACTATTACTTTTGAATTTAATAGGAAAGTAACTTCTCAGGCATTGTTTCTCAAAGGAGAACTCAAAGATACTGTAAGACTAAAAGTCGGTGAGCGCTTGTATGACACTAAGCTTTCTAATAGCTATTACTTGCGCTCACCGTCTTTGCTTTTACAACCTTCGCCTATAGTATTTGATAAAAAAGATGGTAAGCATAATGATTTTTTCGTACTTAGCAATACGGGTATAGGAGGGGTTAAAGATATTTATTTTTCAGTAGATTACCCTGAAGAAGTGTCCCTTATAGATTTAAAGTATAAAGGGGAAAAGATGCTTCCTATAGGAGTAGTACCTGCAGGTTATGCTAATGCAGGAGCTCCTTTGTATAGGGTAGGAGGGACATTTTTTAACAAAAAGAAAGATAGAATAATAATATATGAACATTATACCGTAGCAAATTGTCAATCGAATTGCCCTATAAAATATGCAACTTATTGGGGCGATAATAAATTATATTTTTATGAAACGAAAGAGGAGATAAAGTTACTTCATCCGAAAAAAGAGCCTACCATTATTACCCTTTCAGATGATACCTATACTGTTACTACTACCGCGAGCACAACTACTACTGCCACAATTGTTGGCAGTGTCTTCAGCAACGACCGTCTGAACGGAAAGCCAATTGATATCCAAAAAGTAATTTTTAGTTTATTACCACAATCTACTCCTAATACTTTTATTATCACTAAGGACGGCAACATCATTGTCCCAGCTCAAATACCTATAGGGCGCTACACCTTAAATTACCGTATCTGCGACAACTCCCAACCGTCAAAAAACAAGAATTTTAAACCTATTTGTCAAACAGCAACCGTAACTATTACAATATTACAATCAGTTACAACCCCGACCACAGCAACAAGCACCATTGTCACCACTACAACTACGCCCACAGTAGTCACTCCAACTATTATCACCCTTTCAGATGATACCTATACCCTTACTACTACTGAGAGCACCACTACTACCGCCACAACTGTTGGTAGTGTCTTCACTAACGACCGTATGAACGGAAAAACCATTGATATCAAAAAAGTAATCTTTAGCTTATTACCGCAATCTACCCCTAATACTTTTGTTATTACTAAAGAAGGCAACATCATTGTTCCTGCTCAAACCTCAATAGGTCGCTACACCTTAAATTACCGTATTTGCGATAACTCTCAACCCTTAAAAAACAAGAGTCTGAAACCTATTTGTCAAACAGCAACAGTAACTATTGCAGTACTACAATCAGTTACTACCCCAACCACTACAACAAGCACCACTGTTACCACTACTACCCCTACTGTTATCACGCTTTTAGACGACACCTATACTGTTACTACTACCGAGAGCACCACTACCACCGCTACAACTGTCGGCAGCGTCTTCATTAACGACCATATAAACGGAAAACCTATTGATATTCAAAAAGTAATCTTTAGCTTGTTACCACAATCTACACCTACCTCTTTCGTTATCACTAAGGACGGCAACATTATTGTCCCAGCTCATACCCCTATAGGGCGTTACACCTTAAACTACCGTATCTGCGACAACTCTCAAACTTTAAAAGACAAGAGCCTTAAACCAATTTGTAAAACAGCGACCGTAACCATTGCTGTATTACAGTCAGTTACAACCCCTACCACTACAACAAGCACTACCATTACTGCTACTACCTCGACCGTAGTAACCCCGACTGTTATCACCCTCTCAGACGATACCTATACTCTGACAATCACAGAAAGCTCCACTACTACCGCTACAACTGTCGGCAGTGTCTTCAACAACGACCGTATGAACGGAAAACCTATTGATATCCAAAAAGTAATTTTTAGCTTATTACCGCAATCTACTTCTACCTCTTTTGTTATTACTAAGGACGGCAATATCATTGTCCCTTCACAAATACCAATAGGGCACTACACCTTAAATTACCGTATTTGTGATAATTCTCAACCGTCAAAAAACAAGAATTTTAAACCTGTTTGTCAAACAGCAACTGTAACCATAGTAGTGCGGCAAACAGTTACTACCCCCACTACTACAACAAGCACCACCGTTACCGCTACTACCACAGCTACAGTAGTCACTCCGACAGTTATTACCCTTTCAGACGACACCTATACTCTCACAACTACCGAAAGCACCACTACCACCGCTACAACAGTCGGTAGCGTCTTCATTAACGACCGCCTAAACGGAAAACCTATTAATATTCAAAAAGTAATTTTTAGTTTATTACCACAATCTACACCTACATCTTTCGTCATCACTAAAGACGGTAACATTATTGTTCCCTCTCACACCCCAATAGGGTGCTACACCCTAAATTACCGTATTTGTGATAACTCTCAAAACTCAAAAGACAAGAGCTTTAAACCTATTTGTCAAACAGCAACTGTAACTATAGTAGTGCGGCAAACAGTTACTACCTCCACTACTACAACAAGCACCACCGTCACCACTACTACTACGCCCACAGTAGTCTCCCCAACTGTTATTACCCTTTCAGACGACACCTATACTCTCACAACTACCGAAAGCACCACTA
>OJLB01000068.1_pt1 | contig 74211 bp, 49 predicted proteins | sample 1596861 | NCBI WGS metagenome assembly OJLB01 (sample SAMEA3904681, study PRJEB24821) | metagenome | biome: Builtin; feature: hospital; material: surface | place: USA | collected 2013-06-06
GAGATCATGCCTAGTCTCGTGGGCTCGGAGATGTGTATAAGAGACAGGTGCTAACCGGCCGAACCCTTGCGAAGATTATCCATATGTCCAATTTATTGTGTATTCATCTATGGGGATGATTCAACAAAAATGACCAGCACGGGGCTCGAACCCGCAACCTCCTGATAATCTAAAGCCCGTGAGGCTTTCGTAGTCAGACACACTACCAATTGTGCTAACCGGCCATGTGATGTATGCATAAGTGCGAGTGTGCATCTTTATTCTTTTGGGTAGCACTTAATTTCATTGGAAAATGATGTGCACCAGTCGTGCAAAAATGAAGAATGACCAGCACGGGGCTCGAACCCGCAACCTCCTGATAAGCTACGACCTTCAGGGTCGTCGTAGTCAGACACACTACCAATTGTGCTAACCGGCCGAGATATCCGAAAGCTTGGGTAGAGTGACATTATAATGCACTGTCTTCTACGGCTCTCAAATATCAATACATGTAAATTGGACGAATTTTTATTCGGGTCTCACTGGACACATGATCGAAGTGAGCAGACATTCAGCGCAATATGCACACGTGTCTATCTTTTCGCTAGAGTTTCGGAAAGCATGACATGTATTCACATGGACATGATCTATGTATTCAAGTCATGATGGAGACAAGTCATCATAAATCGGCCATGCTAGTTGTCTACAGGAGAAGTGCCTCACCGCATCCCCCATGCATCGGCTACTGCGCGTGCGGAGGGAGGAGCGACTATAATTGTAGGTGGAGAAGAAGAAGGGTCCGACCGCTTGTTCGTGGATGATCGGCCGAGCTGCATCTGGTCAAAATTTTTTTCCCACTCACTCTCCCACACACACACACACACCTCGTTTCATTGTTCGTGGCGCGTCGAGCAAAATTGTTGCTAAAGCGACATGCCGCACAGTGCCTCGTCGTCGGACGAGTCAACCGGGCCAGGGACTCCGCCTCCAGGGGATGATGTGAGCATGCTGCAAGAAGAAGCATGGGCAAAACCTCATACGTTTCATACACTCGAGATGCAACGGCGATTCATGAAGCCATCCAAGACAGAGTGGGATGTGCCTGCACTCCGAGACATCTCGCGGCCACATATTGAGAGTTTCAATGCACTCTGGTCAGACGACCCATCGCTCGATGCACCTGGCACTGGAGATAAGCTGAGCATGGACAGCGGCGGTCTGTTGGAGCGCAGTCTGCAAACGCTATCGCCACGAGTCGTGTTTGACGGCAGTGGCGAAGGCGCAGACCGCGGACATCGACTTGAAATGCGCATTGATTCAGTCTCGTTAAGCCGGCCTATGGTGCCTGACCGGGCGAAAGATGCCCTGGATCGGCGCGTGTTCCCGGACGAGTGCCGGAACCGACTTGTGTCGTATCGCGGGCGACTCACAGCACGAGTGACTTGGAGCGTTGACTACGGGCCAGAGCAAAGTGAGATCCGCGACATGGGACAAGTTCCTATTATGGTGGGCTCGAATCGGTGTCATTTGCGAGGACTGACATCGAGTGAACTTGTGGCGAAACACGAAGAGCCGAACGAGATGGGCGGTTACTTTATCATCAACGGCAACGAGCGTCTTATGCGGTTTCTGATCCTCGCGAAGGCAAACCATGTCATGGCGCTGGAGCGGCCGTCGTTCACGCGGCGCGGTCCATCGTACACGTCGAAAGCATGCTCGATCCGATGCGTGGGTCGGCACGATCTCATGAGCATCACCAACTCAGTCCACTACCTCGACAATGGGGGAGTGACACTCCGATTCAGTTGGCGGAAACAAGAGTACATGGTGCCGGTCGTGATGGTGCTCAAGGCACTTGTCAGTGCGACGGACAAGGAGATCTTTGCATCCATCGTACAAGCCGACACAAGCAACACATTCTTGACGGATCGTGTCGAGCTGCTTCTGCGCAGCTTCAAGCAATATGCACTCTGGACGGGCGAGCAGTGCCTCGAGTACCTGGGCGACAAGTTCCGTGTTGTGATGCGTGCGCCAGAGGACTGGAGCCACGCCCAGGTTGGCGAAGAGCTGATCAACCGACTTGTGTTGACGCATCTCGATATGCCACGTGACAAGTACCGCCTGCTCGTGTTCATGATCCGCAAGCTGTATGCCTTTGTCGCTGGCGAGTGCTGTGCAGACAACCCGGACAGCCCGCAGCACCAGGAGGTGCTAATGCCCGGCTTCTTGTATGGCGCGATCATCAAAGAACGCCTGGACGAGTACCTCATCAATGTACGCAGTGTCATAGCGCGCGACGTGCGCATGCACGCGAAGGAGTGTGACTTTTTCGACGCGCGGTATGTGCAGCGTGTGCTTGCGAAGGTGAATGGCGACATCGGCACGCGGCTCTCGTCATTCCTAGCGACCGGGAACTTGTCGTCGCCGTCCGGCCTGGATCTGCAGCAGGTCGGTGGCTTTACGATCGTGGCGGAGAAGCTCAACTTTTACCGGTACGTGTCGCATTTCCGCAGTGTGCACCGTGGCGCGTTCTTTGCCGAGCTCAAGACGACCACCGTCCGCAAGCTGCTTCCAGAGGCCTGGGGCTTTCTTTGTCCAGTCCACACACCGGATGGCAGTCCGTGTGGCCTGTTGAACCACTTTTCCCACACGTGCCAGCTCACGACGCGCGACTTGGACGTGGCCCACATCCCAGCGCTGCTGACGTCGCTCGGTATGACAGAGGGTGTCGCGACGCAGATCAGTGCACAGACACATGTGTGCGTGCAGCTGGACGGCGTTATGCTCGGCTATGCGACGCCGGCGCTCGCGCGGCACATGGCCACGGTGCTGCGTGTGTGGAAGACGGAGGGACTGCACGCGGTGCCGCTGGATCTCGAGATCGGCTTCGTGCCCACGTCGCATGGCGGGCAGTACCCGGGTCTGTATCTGTTCAGTGGCCGCGCCCGGATGATGCGCCCTGTGCGCTACCTGTTCAACGGCCGCGAGGACCATGTGGGTCCGTTTGAGCAGGTGTACCTGGACATTGCGTGCCAGGCGCACGAGATCGAGCGGGGCATCTCGACCCACATCGAATACACACCGACGCATGTGCTGAGTGTGGTTGCAAATCTGACGCCGTTCTCGGACTTTAATCAGAGTCCACGCAACATGTATCAGTGCCAAATGGGGAAGCAGACGATGGGCACGCCCAGTGGCGCGATAGCACGGCGCACAGACAACAAGCTGTACCGGTTGCAGACCGGCCAGACTCCGATTGTGAGGCCCTCCCTGCACAACAAGTATGCGATGGACGACTTTCCCAACGGCACGAATGCCATTGTAGCCGTCATCTCGTACACGGGCTACGACATGGAGGATGCGATGATCCTGAACAAGTCAGCGCATGAACGTGGCTTTGGGTACGGCAGCGTGTACAAGTCGGAGGTCATTCACCTGCGGGACATGATGGGCGGCGCCGGCAGCGGCAGTGGAAGCAGTCGTGGCGGGCGCGCCGGTGCGCTGCCGGTGCATTTCGGCTTTGGACCCGACATCCGTGCGGACGATGCACGGCGTGAGCAGCTCGATGCCGATGGGCTGCCGTTCGTCGGCACCTTTATGACTCGTGGCACACCGTTGTACGCGTGCTTCAATGAAGCGACAGGTCGCACGATCATCAAGCGGTACAAGGGCGACGAGGCCGCCTACGTCGACACCGTGCGCGTGATCGGCAGCGATGCTGGCGACACAGAGTGCCAGCATGTGCAGATCATGTTCCGCATCCCGCGCTCGCCCGTCATCGGTGACAAGTTCTCGTCGCGGCACGGGCAAAAGGGTGTGTGCTCGCAAAAGTGGCCTGCGGTGGACATGCCGTTCAGCGAGAGCGGCATGCAGCCCGACGTGATCATCAATCCCCATGCCTTCCCCAGTCGTATGACGATCGGCATGTTGATCGAGAGCATGGCCGGTAAGGCCGGTGCTATGCATGGCCTTTCGCAGGATGCGACGCCCTGGACCTTTGGCGAGCACGACACGCCTGTGTCATACTTTGGCGAGCAGCTGCGGGCAGCCGGCTACAACTACATGGGCAACGAGCCTATGTACTCGGGCATCACGGGCCAGGAGCTTCGGGCTGACATCTACCTGGGCGTTGTATACTACCAGCGTCTTCGACACATGGTCAATGACAAGTTCCAAGTGCGAACGACTGGCCCCGTGCATGCGCTCACGCGGCAGCCCGTCAAAGGACGGAAGCGTGCGGGTGGCATTCGGTTCGGTGAGATGGAGCGTGACGCCCTGCTGGCTCATGGCACATCGTTCCTCTTGCAGGACCGTCTGCTCAATTGCTCCGACTATACAACAGCGTATGTGTGCCGGACTTGTGGCAGTTTGATTTCTCTCAGCTACGACGATACCGCCGGCGTCCACGTGCCGGGTCTCGGTGTTGTGCAGACGATCGAGCACACAAGCAGCAGCAAGAACAACAGCAGCCACCCCGAGGCGGTCGCGCACGTCCCTCTTGGTCCTCATGGCGAATACTGCCGCGTGTGCCGCCGCGCCGCGCAGGCTGGCCAGGCCGTTCGCCGGCTCGACGCATCAAAGCGGGTGCGTATGCCGAGGTCGAATGTCTTGCGTCGCGCTGGCGACTTGGACGTGATTGCTGTGCCGTACGTGCTCAAATACCTTGTAGCAGAGCTTGCTGCCATGGGTCTTCGCATGTCGTTTGCGATAGCGCCATAGTCCAGAACACAGGTCATGAACAAGTGCCGTTGGTGGCGCGCGTGCCACGCAGCGTGCGATGCGCCGCCAGCCTTCGGGGGACTTCCTTCCTTACTTGGTGCTGCTGCGCCCCGCCCTCACCTGCGGACATGCACGTGTGGACGTCATGCGTGCCCCGTTCGCTTCTACTTGTGTGTATATGTGATTGTGCAGCGCTCCATCCCGCGAGCATCACAACGAAAAGCCGCGCGCACGCTCTTCGCGCTGCTTCTTCAGTCGGTCTTCGAGCTTTGTGAACTCGTCCATCGCGACTTGCTCCTCTGGATCCAGCACCTGCTCAACACCTTGCACTTCTGGCACGTAATGCATCAGCATGCGCTCGATGCCTGACTTGAGCGTCACTGTCGAGCTGTCACATCCACGGCAACTACCCTTCAACTTGACTCGCACAATGCCGTCACTGTCTTCGCCAAAGCCACGGTACTCGAGATCACCGCCGTCTTCCTGGATCGCTGGACGCACACGCGTATCGAGAAGCTCCTTGATCATCGCCACCACTTCCGAGTCTGTATCGAGGATTGTCGTATCGGAGCCAGGTTGTGCGCTGCTGGGATCAGGGAACAGGCTGTGGCCTGCCGTGAAAAATTCCATCATCGTACTGTACACTTCTGGCTTGATCGCGGCCCATGGCGTGTCGGTATCTTTGGTCACCGTGACAAAGTCTGGCCCGTAAAACACGCCACTTACGCCGTCCAAAGCAAACAGGTCTTTGGCAAGTGGTGACGTCATCGACGATCGTTGGTCCAAAAACTCTGCGGTGCCCTTTTCCATCACCCTGCATCCTGGCAGGAACTTGAGCGAGTCTTCGTTCGGCGTCGATTCGGTCTGGATAAACATACTGCGACTTGGCAGCATCGTCCTTTGCTGCACCAGCATCGGGGGCCATCCTACACGCGGCCGTCCAGCCACAGTCGCCATCCGAGTATACTTGCGAGGCTGTCCAGCGAATGCACGCCTCATTGCGCTCGCATGCACGCGTCCCATTCTGCTCATCATCCACATGGTACCTATGTGATGTGTCCGTAGTGGTGGTGAAGAGGGAAAGGCAATCGCTCGTGTCAAACGCAACAATGTTCTCACACTCGCTTGCGCTTCACAACAACAGCCACGTTTCTCCGAGAGCCAGCCAGGCTTATGCGTGCGTGTGTGTGGCGTTTTGTCATGCCCTCCCCCTCTTTTTTTTTTTTTTTTTTTCCTTGGCCCCACGCACGGACGATCTTCTTTTTCGGCCGAGACGGATTTTCCTTTCCCCCTCGCGATAGCACTTTTTCTCTCCTGCTGCTGTTGCTTCGTTAGATTCAAAGAGCCGGCCGTGTTGTGCGAGACGAAACGTCGTGGCATTCCAAGCACTGCATCACGAATGACCACAGCCGCGACTGAACCAGCAGGACTAGCTGCTCCTGCTGCTTCAGGATCCTCGTCTGGTGCGAGACACTCGGCAGCTGCTCCTCTGCTGCACACACCGATCCAACTTTGTACATATGCACAGCCGCGGCCATCCCAGCATACGGCGACATATGAACTGTGCAATGCAAGTGCACGTACCACGCGGAACTCCCACGTTGCTGTTGGCGACGTTGTACGGCTGAGCTCTCGTGGTGCTCTGGGCTCTGTTCGTAGGCGTCGAGGGCTCGTGGCACTTCTTGAGCAGGGTACCGCTATTGTTCTGATGGATTTGCAGACTCAGACACCCGTTCACACACACACATTAGCACCCTCTGACCATGTGTGTACACCGCCCCTCGTTGTCGAGCGGAGCTTGTATGTGCCTGCCAAGCAGCCTGTTCGCACAACGTACGTGGGCGTGCAAGCGACGTCTGAGCACACTGAGGTGCGCGCATACACGGAAATGCTAGACTCACGCGGCAAACATGTCCCGGCGCACGCCCCGGGAAGCGCGGATTCCAATGGGAGCAGAAACGGCGCGTCCTCTGGCGTCGGCATGGACATGGGTCACCAGACCGTCGGCACTGTGCCAGGCACGTTGTGTGCACTCTACGCACTAGGCAACGGCCAGCTTTTGGCTACACGCAAGGACGGTGCTGTGCTCCTCCTTGCAGATCCTATCGCAGCCCAAAGTGTTCGTGTCCTTGCGACGTACGATAGTGGGAATGTGCTGCTCCATCATGTGTGCCTGCTGGATTCGAACGATGCGCGGACTCTTCTCCCCCATGAACATGATGCGGCGCGCCCACTGCTTGGTGCACTAGCGCTGGCCGCCAGTGCATCGCCGACCAGTACGGATGTCCTCGTCCACATAGTGGGTGTGCACACAGATTCCCTGCATGCACAGACCTGCATGCTCCCTGCTGAGCAGGATATCATGAGCTGTGCTCTGGAGCCGCACGGCCGCCTGCATGTGCTGACGAGTGGGCAGAAGTTACTTTCAGCTAGGTTCCACGCCGTTGATGCGCGTCTCGTGATCGACGAGCCGTCCGTGCTGCAGCTGCCGCCCGTCGACGATGCAAGTCTTGTTTGCCTGTCAGCCTCACACCTACTAGCGGTGGTCTTGCGCACAGAACATGGACGCACACGTGCATCTGCTCTCCTGTGGGACATGGATCTCGACGCTGTGGTCGCGACCGTGGAATGGTCTCTTGCGCTGTCGGGACCTGCTCGAATCAGTGCGACACGCGCAATGGACGACTACGTCCTTGTGCAAGTCGATCCATATGCATCCAGTGAGTCGAAATGCTCCGTCGTGGCTTTGCCTGTGAGTGTACCAACGACCGGCCTGTTGCGCCACGCTCTCGGTGCAGCTGCACGGACGGCACCCTGGCTTGTGTCGCCCGAGACCTCGTCGGTGCGGTCGCCGGACTTGTGCAGCGCACATGCATCTGGCTCGCCCAGGGCTCGTGCGCTGCTCGATCGCCTGCAGGGCCTGCCGACGCACGATGCGGCTGCGCGCGCAAAAGCGCTAGATGCTCACGTCCTTGCATGGCTCGAAGCAGAGAGTGACGCGCTGCGTGAAGCCACACAAACCAAGGCTGGGCGCAAAGCGCCGAAAGTCCCGCTCGATGCCGCACTTGTCCAACAGGTGATGGACATGGCGCTGCCGGCGTTGCCCGGCACCAGTGCATCTGCGCTCGCTTCGTCGGGCACGTCGATGCAAACGGGGCGCGTCTCGTCACGGTCCGCGGTCGCTTTGCCGTATGCCCGTGAAGCCGTTCGCTACTTTGTTGAACGCGGCGCTGTATCGACGTCACTCCTTCCTGATCTTGTCCCCCGCGCGAGACTCACGCACGACTGGTCCCTCGTGTTCCTCCTCTTGCGGCATGTGCCAGACATGAGTGAGGCCCAGGCATTGACGTTCCTGCATGATGCTTTGCGGGCAGCGGCCGACTCGGATCCACAAGCGCCAGCAATTCCACGCGTGCTGCAGCACATCCTTCTTCCCCCAGCCTTTTCGAAGCCTGCGTTGCGTGTGGCTTTGCGCACACACATCACAGATGATGCCGATGTGCTGATACTTCTAGATATCCTGAACACGTGGATCGATCTCCACATGGCTTCGGCTTGGGACTCGTCCTCTGTGCATCGGATGAAGGACGAGGTTCGTACTCTGCCGCTGTCCTCGGCGACAGCAGCATCGAAACCATCCTTGTCATACAGAACAGGCGGCGTGCAGCCGGCGCGATTCGATGCGTGCTTGTCATTTATGGAGGACTTGATCGATACCTTTTTCCCACAATGGCTCGGCGCGACAGCGATGCATCCTTTCCTCCGTGAATGCACACGTTCCCTGTCGACGCATGCCCATACGCTGCAGATGGTATCCAGGCTGCGTGCACCACTCGAGGGTCTGATTTCTAGTGCGCAACAGGCTGAGTCTGGCGATGATGCACAGCGCTCGCGCCGTTTGGCATTGCATGAAGCAAGTCTACTTGTTCCTGCCTATTCGAAAGAGGTTCTAGATGTCTGATGTGGGTGGTAGTGTCGATGACAGCGACGACAACCACAACCACAAGCACAAGGACGACCGACGACCCGCTCGTACAGGCGTGGCGCGCCTCGCTTCACACGGCGCACACGGCGTGAGCTCCGGCCGCTGCTCCTCAGCATCCATCTATCGCAGCGCCAGATTCTTATCTTCGTCGTGCTCATCACCCAGCGTAAATGTGTCGAGCTCGTGATCCGCAGAGAACCACTGCGCATCTTGTGTTTCCGGTGGTCGCCTCGTTGCCGACTCAAGCGATGCCGCTGCATCTTCCATGACGTGCTGTCCCACAGCATGGTACTGGGTGCCTATCGGATGCCGGACACGTCGCCGCATGTAGACACATAGTGCAATGGCCATCCCGATGAGGATCCATACAAGCAGACTGCCGGACAGGTCAGATGCATAGGCTGGCAGTGATGACGGTATGGACGACGACGACGTTGGGGCCGCCGATGTGTTCTGCAGCAGTAAGGCCGCATCATGCGGCACAAGCACACGTTCATCCTTCCCGATGTTCGACTGCACCGACGGCGTCTGTTTCGATACGCGCGGCAGACGCACATCCATGAACCTGAGCATCATGTCATGCGCCGCATAGGGAGCGTCGTATGGCGCCATATGCGATGCATTGATGAGCGTTGCGAACGTCAAATTCCGTGCCGACTGCCACGTGCCCACAAGTGCATGGTTGATTGTCCACGGCTCAGGCTTGGCGCCCTGCATGCCCTGAGCGCCATGCCAGGTCAGATGATCAACAAATCGCTGCAAGCCCAGGGACGGGCACACCAGATCCTGATCACCCGCGTACAAGAGCACCGGCACACCACGCTCAAGGATTCCTGGAAGATACGTAGCACCCGCAGCGGTATCCCGCGTGTGTGCGTGGATTGCAGGGCCCACATTTGGATTGCATTCGACCCACGCCTCCGGCCGCATCGTTGTATTTACATGCAAAGACGCCAACACGTCGTTCCGGCGCAAGTACTCGGTCATAGCGCCAATTTCCGGTGGCCAATTCATGCCACAGGCTGGCGACTTGTCGGTAAGGCGGATGTCGTATATATTGATGCAATGTTCTGCCCCACTGATTCTGCATGCGTGTATATATGCGTGAGTACATCTCTCCTCTTTTTCGTTTTTTTCTTTTTCTCGCGCATGCCTGCACGACGCACGTACCTCTGAATGGTGGAATGGACAATGTGGCTTGGGATCGCATCGCACTCTTCATACTCCGCGCGAGAAATCGCATCTTTCGCTACGGCACTTTGGCATGCATCCAACAGCGGCTGCAGACGCTGATGCTCTGGCCCATTCTTTGACCACATCCCCGCACGGATAAGTGTGTCGATTTCCGAGCCACTCTGCCGTGCAGGGTCCAAATGCCCATTGCCAATGACGATGCCTTTCAGTAAAATGGGCGATGGTGGTGGCGGCGGCGGCACTGTTCCACCACCTCTTTCCTCATGTGCTGCTGACACCTCCCGCGCTTCTTTTCCTCCTCCCATGGCTGCCATAGCATCTGCAACTGCTCCATACGCGTCCTGCGTATTCTGGAACAGCTCATGTGCAATGTACGGAATGTATTGCCCCGCACTGCGTACCAGCGTGTGTCGTTAGCACATGCATTGTCCACCCGTGCAACGTACAAGCTCTCTCCTGCTAGATACACATCCGTTTCATTCATGTACGCTGGATATGCACGAATAAACTCATGCAAAAAGTAGACAAACTCTTTTGCGACCTGCTCGAGTGTCTTTGCGTATGCATGGTTCGACACATACGAAAAGCCCGTGCCAACAGGCTGATCCACGTACACGACATCTGCATACTCATTCCATGCATATCCTGGGCGCGCTAGTGCAAGGGACCCGTTCCGCTGGATTCGCAGCGCACCAAGCTCGAGCAGTGCGCCATCAAAGCTAGAGCATCCAGGCCCGCCATTCAGCCAGAACACAAGTTTGCGTCGCGCTTGCGGATACATAGCTCGATGCAGCATAAAATACAAATGTGCATCATCCTGTGGCTCCGTGCCGCCGTCGACGGGTTTGCGCACTGGCAAGTACCCTGCCTCAATGTCAAACGCGCGTTCCGATGCGCTGCCTTCGCCTGGCAAGTATGGCACAGCGAACGGCGACATGCGCTTGTGATGCGCCATTTTTTCGTCTGTCGGTTCAATTCCGCAGACTTGCTGAACGCGCTTCGCCGTCGTCCAAGCTCGTGGTCTGTGCCTAGATCCTCACTTTGGTCTGCATAGCTTCGTGCTCCTAGTTCGTCACCACCTCCACAGGGCACGCTCATTACGCATCACGTGCATCACTCCATAAGGGTGACACACACAGGAAAGCGTGTCATGCTCGAATCAAAAAAATTAGATACGCTCACGCCCTGGATCATGGCGCATGGCGGCGTGCGTCTAAAGAAGCGTGAGCGGCCTATGCCAAAGCAGACTGCCCGCACACCAAATCAGGAAAAAAAGAAGTTGAAAAAACACTCTCATAAGCGCGCGCGTGTCGATGGGAATGGCGAGGACGTGGACGATTCATGGGTACAGGATGCACAAGACATGGCCGTGGATGCCGAACCAGGTCAGCTACATTTCTTGTCCGAGGCACGTCTGCCAGATGTCACTTCTTCCGGTGCCCAAGGACGTGCGAAAGAACGAATTCGCGACGAAAAGCGGCGCCAACGTGAGATACTAGATGCGCAAAGAACAGATGCCAAGGACGAAAGTGACGAGAGCACTGATATGGAGGGTGCAAGTGAAAGTGACGAGGATGAGATGGACTGGGACAAAGATAGCAGTGAGGACGATTTGGAAGAGAGTGACCTAGACGAAGATGCCGATGAACATGATCCTCTCGAAGATGCATACCTTCTCAAGGCTGAACAGCGGGAAAAACGCGCTCGAGCTGAGCGACACGCTTTGGCACAACTCCCCTTGCCTGTGCGCACATCAGAAGGCATCATTGAGCAGCCGAACTCGAAAGAATCGAGAAACAGCCGTGCTATATACGAACCACATGTCATGGAGGACAGCGATGACGATGATGACGACAACGACAACGGCGACGTGTCAAAGACAAGTCCTGGCGTGACATCATCTTCCTCGGCTGACGCACAATATCTCGGATACCAAGCACCCTACGACATTGCAGAATGGGCACTTGCGTCGAATCGGACCACCAGCACGCAGGCTATTCTAGCTGCGCGTGAGCAAATAGCTCGTCTGTCATCCAGTATCATGGCGGATCCTGAGCAGGGACAGGCGTCTTTGCGCCGTCTCCTTGTGTTTGCTCAGCGCATTGTGCACGTACCCCCCGAGGACCCACGTCCTCGAACGAAGCGTCTTCCTATGCATCCTTACATTCGACAACTTGCGATGCTCTCGCTGCTTGCTGTCTTTGTCGATATCTTGCCTGGCTACCGCATTCGTGCCTTGTCGGAAACAGAGCAAAAGGATCGCGTTAGTCAGGACGTTGCTCGTCGGCGCGACTGGGAGCAAGGACTTGTTCGCCTGTACCGCGACTACCTCGAGTGCTGTGAAGGTGATGTGCGAGATGCATCTTCGCCACTCGCGCCTGTCGCCCGGAAATGCTTCTGCACCCTTCTTGTGCGTGCTCCGCACTTCAATTATCGTAAAAACCTCCTGGCCTCCATCATATCCTTGCTGTCTCGCAAAGCTTGGACACCTGCAAGCGAACAATGCTTCGAGGCTCTGGCTGAGCTGCTTCGACAAGATGCCGACGGCGAATTGGGTCTCGAGCTTGTGATGCTGCTATACCGGATGATCCGCGAGCGCAAGCTGGCGGTCCATGCAAATGTGCTTGAAATCCTGGTACACCTTCGCCTGCGTGACGAGCTTAGTCGGCGTGTGCGCCGTGGGCCCATGGGCTCTGCGAACGCATCGAATTCCATGCCAACAGCATCAGAAGTGCGCCATGCCGATCCGCGGCAGGTCCGCAAGGGTCTCGCAGTGCACCGAAGCAAAAAGCAAGTGAAGCGCGATCGCGAACTCCGCCAGATTGAACATGAGATGCGCGAGGCGGACGCAACGTTGGATTTGGAGGAGCGTGAGCGGCGTCAGTCTGAGACGCTCAAGCTCATGTTTGCACTGTATTTCCGCATTCTCAAGACTGATGACGTGCCATTGCCTCTGCTTGCTAGTGCGTTGGAGGGTCTTGTGCATTTTGCACACCATGTGAGTGCGGACTTTTTCCGCGACGTGGTCGGTGTACTTCGAACGCATGTTACCAAAGCAATCGATGCACATGAACCACGACACGCACTGCTTTGCATTGTAGCTGCGCTGGAATTACAGGCCGGTCAAGGTGGGGCACTCGAGCTCGACCTGGGTGCTTTTTATGTTGCTTTGTACCAGGTGATGTGGCCGCTAGCCATCTCCACACAGATCGAGGAGGGCGCGCCGCGTCAAGGCTCGTCAGTGCGTGGTTTGCGCTCTTGGAGTATGGCATCGATGCTATTCCATGCGCTCGAGCTGGCACTCGTAAAATCATCTCGGTCTACACTGCATGTCTCTCTGGATCGCACGGCTGCTATGCTTCGCAGACTGCTCATGTCTGCCCTACATTGGCCGACAACGACGACGCTTCACGCTCTGCAGATAGCGCATGCGATATTGGCTCGCGCCGCGTCGGTCGACACACGTTTCGAGGCACTCGTGGACAATCGCGATGCCATTCACGATGGCACTTTTGACCCATATTCCGAGCAGCCTGAGAGTGCGCGCGTGCTGGCCAGTGGGCAGCCATGCTGGGAGCTTATCATGCTCAGTCGGACACATGCGAATGCGCAGGTACGCGAGACTGCGTCAGCCTTGCTTGAATGGACTCCTTAGGATATAGGAAGGACTTTTGTGCTAAGAGAGAGAGAGAGAGAGAGAGAGAGAGAGAGAGAGAGAGAGAGAGAGAGAGAGAGCGCGTGTGTGTGTGTGTATGTGCATGGGACTCAATTCAGAGACATACCATAACGTGGCGTTTTGCCTTGGAGATCTGCTCATCGGGCAGTCTTCTTTACGAGAGCTTGGTCTTTTGTGCCCTGCCGAATATGGAACAATGTGAACCACCAGCGCTCAGAACACAGCGGCATTCCATGCGATGGTTGTGAGAGACGCCAGATCTTCGAAATGACACGGGCTTCACAGGCACCAATAAACCTTACGTATGGATACCGATGGGCCCAACCATTCCATGTTGGCAACTCTTTCAAACCTACGAACAACTCACGTAACTAGGGCTCTGACAAAAGCGAGTTATCGCGGCCACCACCGACCTTTAGGCCCGAAGATGCCAAGCAAACTCATATCGTTACACGTGTCATGAACTCACACACGACGTCTCAAAACATAGTTTCTGGATAGAGGAAACCACGTCCTGTAAGCCAGTATCGAGCATTCGCGGCCTACACATATGTGGGAAAACACATCCTTGCCGAGCAGCATTGGCGAAATAACCCAACTCCCCAGGATGTTGCCACACAGGAAGCTATATGGCATTGCACTGCTTGCTTGCTCGTTCGCTGTACATAGACTGGGGTATATGCGTGACCCTTCAGGACCCAGGGTCGTTGCCGCCACACGCACCGCTGTATGTAGGACCTCTCTCATTCTCTCGCCCCTAGTAGAGACTCGTCTGTCGTATACTATACAGGCGAGCATGACACTCACGCGCGCACTCAGGCGCTTGTGTATGTGTCACGTCTCTGCTACATGCATGAGCTCTAGGCCTTGGCTTCTGCACCCTCCCTACTTTCGTACTCACGCAGCACAGTCAGGGCCTCATCGACCTTGCTGGCGAGAGCCTCGTCGTCTTCCACGAGGTGAAGAAGCTCTCCAACGGGCAGCTCCAGGATCATACCAGTCAACTTGCCCGCGAGCTGCGGCTGCGTTGAGGCAATCTTCGGGTAAATAGCCTCGCCCAACATTTGCTTCTGCTCCTCGGGCGACGCATTCGCAAGCGCAGCAGCCGTCAGCACTTCAGGCTGTGCTGGCTGCACTGGTTGCGCTGGCACAGCAGTCGTGCGCGGGGCACCAGCGCCTGCCGGCACGCCCGCTGGGGCGCCAGCCGGAGGAGCGGCCGCCCCACGCGGTGGGCGGGGTGGGCGGTATCCCTGCGGGAACATGCCGCCGGCTGGCGGGAACTGACCCGGTGGGTAAGGACCGGCAGGCTGGCCAGCCATGGGTGGCATGCCCTGCATGATACCTGGCGCATATTGCGGGCGAACTTGCCCAGGGAACTGACCCATGCCAGCAGCCGCCGGTGGCTGCGGATAGTACATGCCAGGGGCACCCGGGTACATCTGTGCGGCTGCAGCGGCAGCGGCCTGCTGCTGCTGCAGACGAAGCTGGTTGTGCTGCATCATCTGTGCGGCAAGCTGCTGGTGCCGCACATCCTTGCGCTGAGCCAATGCCACATACAGCGGGCGGTTTTCGATCATCTTGCCGTTCATCTCTGCCACGGCCTTGTTGGCCTCCTCAGGGGCTGAATAGCACACAAATCCAAAGCCCCGCGACGCACCTGTAGGTGTGCGCATGACCTTGGCGGATGTCGTCGTACCAAAGGGCGCAAACTCCTCCTGAAGGCGCTCATCATCAAAGTCCTCAGGCAGGTTCTTGATGTACAGGTTGACGCCCTGGTACTTGGACAACTTTTCGTTTTTGGCAGCCTCGTATGCACGGCGAAGCTCCTCCTCACGCTCCGACTTTTTCTGTGCGCGTCCAAGGAACAGCTTCTGGCCGTGGAACTCTGTGTCATTGAGCTCCTCCACAGCCTTGGCAGCCTGTTCGTGCTCGCTGAAGTTGACAAAACCGAAGCCACGGCTCTTGCCCTCCTGGTCCGTCGCAATGGCCGCCGACGTGATTTTGCCGTACTTTTCAAAGAGCTTCTCAAACTCTTCCTGCGTCACGGCCGGGTCAAGGTTCTTCACATACACGTTCGTGTAGTGAGCACGTGCCTCCTCGATCTTGGCCTGGCGGTCCTTCTTCGAGATGTGGTGGCCCACGTACACCTTCTTGTCGTTCAGAAGCATGCCGTTCACATGCTTGATCGCAGCTTCAGCCGCATCATTTGACTCGTAGTGCACAAATCCATATCCAAGGCTACCGTGCTCGTTCGAAGCCACCTTGCACGATAAGATCTTTCCGAACGCTGCAAACGTATCATGCAGCGCCTTGTTGTCAATAGCCTCATCCAGGTTTTTGATAAAGATATTGCCCTGGCCTGCACGACGCTGGCCTGGGTCACGCTGCGACCACATGATACGGCAGGGACGCCCACGGATTGGTGTGTAATTCAGCTGTTCCAGCGCGCGCTCACTGTCCTCGGCGTTGAGGAAGTTTACGTACGCGTATCCAAGTGAGCGGCGCGTAACCGTGTCGCGACACACACGAATGCTGCTGACAGCACCTACCATGTTGAAAATCTCGAAAAGAATCGCTTCGTTCACATTCGGCTCAAGCTCACCGACGTACAAAGACGTATTCACAGATCCCTGGTTCATCGACGACGACGACGTTGTTGTTGCCGGCGTCGGCGCTGGTGATGCTGCAGCCTTGGGCTTTTCCTTTTCTTCCTTCTCCTTCTCCTTCTCATTCTCTGGCTGTTTCGACTCCGTCGTCGAGGTAGGCACACTAGAAGTGGCCTCCGACGTCACAGGAGCTGGCGTCTCAGCTGGAGGGTTTGCAGTCGCAGCTGGCTGCGTCGCGGCAACGTCAGACGACATGGTTTCTGGTAATGTAAGTTTTTTTTTAGGGTTTTTTGGAAAGCTTTTCTTGTTCTAGTAGGGGGGCGCGACCTGAAGGGGCTACGACGACCACTTGGGAAGAGAGAGGGGTAAAGAGAAACGAATTTTCCCAGGTTCAAAAAAAAAAAAAGAAATTGTGGCGGCGAAGGCGGCATCTCTAGAGGCTTTCACCCACATACGCATGCCCCCGCGCTTTTCCTTTGGGCGAGTGGCTCAAAACCCATGCAACCTGAGGCCTCTACAAAGAAAAACGAAGCACGTGACAGAAACCGAGTTACGCGGTCCACCGCGACAGGTTGGTCATTTGGTCCTGCTGACACGAACGGTCTGCAGCATTCCATTATTCATTTTTATTCCCACATATAGCCTAGTTTGTCTTTGTTTCTACTTTCATATACATCGACTTGCCTTGCCCACAAATCCACAAAGGTCAAGTATGGACTTCCGCGAAGCGTTGGCTAGTGTGGTCATCACGTGACACATAGCAAAGACTGATCACCTTGCTTGATTCAGGCAATAAGGTGTGTGTATTGATGGTCTAAATGGTGGCTCGCACGCGCACTCTCGTTAGTTGGGTATGGGAAAGAATCGATCGAAAACAAAATATGGAAAGAACCCGTTATTCTGTGCATGATTTAGTTAGTGTAAGAGCGCGTCGATGCTATACTATTGTTAATTTTGAGTGTGTGAGTGTGTCTTTTTGTGTTCGATATGTCCAAGGCATGCCCCAATCTCTTCCATGATTTATTACTCAGTCTCTTGGACTACTCCGACCTGTGCAGCACGCAAGAGACGGCCCTTGATCATATAGCCAATCTTATTACAGTCGAGAACCGAGCCAGGTTGCTTACCAGGTACGGGAGCCTGATAAAGAGCCTCATGCAATAATGGATCGAACTTCTCGCCGATAGGGTTGAATGCTTCAATGCCGTGTGTGCGCAACATGTCGAGGATACTCTTGCGTGTAAGACTGACACCATCGTATAGCTCTGCCAAGGCGCGAGACGGCTCGTTGTCAGTCTGGCTACTCTTTCGCAAGGGTTCGGGCACAGAGCGGAGAGCCAGGTCGAGTACATCAATGGATTCTGTCAGGTCCTTGGCTAGACGAGAAATGGCATGGTCACCCATGGTTTTCTTCTCTTCAGCCGTGCGGCGCTGGAAATTCTGCAGCTCAGCCTTGCAATACAACAGGTCGTCGGCCAGATCTTTAATACGTGCATCCTTTTCCTTGAGCTGCTTTGTTGTAGCATCCTCTTCCGGCGCAGTTTCCGACTGCGCAGACTCCTTCTCAGGCACAGCGCCATCGTCGTTATCGGTTTTCTTTTGTCCCTCTGCTTTGTCGGAGTAAAGGCGCTGTGGAAGTGACGTCTGCATACGCATAGCGCTCAGCATGGGGCGTGTGAACACGCCAAATACGGCGTTACGACTCGCTGCTGGCAACATTCTTTCTCAATGTCTTCGTGTGGCGTCGAAGATGGGCTCTGTACGGCGTGAATCACAGTCGTCTCAGTTCCACTTGTCGAACGGTCTTCTATGGCTGACTAATATTACAGGGGCTGCGGCATTCCAGCCACTGGTAAAAAACCACGGCCGTAATGCCCTTGTAGGCCGCGAAACGGCCACGCGGTGTTACACGGCCAAGACCAAGCCGGGTAGCCCATAGACATTCAGTTGATGTAGACTACAGGTTTTTTGGTCTCCGTCTACCAACAACAACCAAAATGGCATCCCAGGCTCAAGTGATCCAGCAGAAGGTCGACCGATTCATGTCTCAGGTGCGTAATAACTCTGTGTAATGAGGAGCATTCTACTGACACATGATTTGCGCATTTGTGCTCGACTTGGGATACAATTTTTTTATTTTAGCTCGATGCTGAGGTACGTCATACGCCATGAAGGATGAAAGGTGGACTTACATGTCTCTCAGATGTCCAGGTATCCGGCCCTGAACCGTTTCGACAAGCACCTTCCTGTGCCAAAGTCGTACATTGCCGTTGGTGTTTTGTCGATCCTCACAATTGTACGTATCTTAAACTTGCGGCCTGCCGTCTTTGTACTAACATATGCACAGCTCATTTTCTTTAACATGTATGTTCCGATGGCAGCCTGAGCTTGTAGATTCCCCTGTGCTAACATGATTTCAGCTTCGCCGGTTTCCTGACGAACTTCATCGGCTTCTTCATCCCTATGTACTTCTCGCTGTACGCTCTCGAGACGCCCAAGCCACAGGACGACATCCAGTGGCTTACGTACTGGGTGGTGTTTGGCTTCTTCAACTTTGTTGAGACATTCGTGAACTTTGTCCTGTACTGGTTCCCCTTCTACTACACGTTCAAGACGCTTGCGATTGTCTGGCTTATGCTTCCTCAGACGCAGGGTGCGAAGCTGGTGTACCACCGTGTTCTGCGCCCGGCATTCCTGTCGATCACAGGCTCGACTCCATCGACGCGTGCTCCGGCGACTGCCGCCGACACAAGCAAGACGGGCTTTGCTGCCTCGTCGACGGGCGGTCTTCACACTGAGTAAGTCTACAATGTGGGTGGGGCCTCGTAAACTTTTGAATTCCTTTTTTTCATCTTCTTTGTGTGCTAGATCTTCTGAGATCTCTTCTCTATTTATGTGTAGCTTGGAGAAGTGGATGTAGTGTTGACTAGTCGTTTCTCTCGCCTATGTGAATTTGTATGCGAGTCTTTGGGCATGCAAATTTTGATGCCATCATGCTCAAGAGCATCTTTTGTCTGTCTAGACTGTGATGAGTGCATCTTATTGTACACCACTGTAGGACGTGCAACAGCACTCATGTGTTGTATTTCTCAGAGCGGTTTACCGCGTGTCTGCCATGCATGTATGCGTCTGGTCGTTTCTCTTCTCAGTTTTTTTTTTTGATTTTTTTATGACAGTTAGATGCAGGGAGAGAATGTGTTACTTGTTTGCATAATCTTTATTTGCGTTTGATTCTGATAACCGTCCGTGAAGAGTGCATCGACAATTCCTCCCCCATCTCTCCCCTGAAAAATTGCGAAGTGCTCGACTGACGCTGGCTGAGTCAGCGATCAAAATTTATTTTTTTTCCTTGTCGCTTGTTCATCTCGACGGTCACGATGAAGCAGGAGAGGGCGAACGCGTCCGCGAAGGCGCTGAAGCGATCTGAAAAGCGCTCGGCATCAAGCCCCAAACCCTTATCTCAGGAAAAACACGAACTACCAGTAAGAAAGCCATTCGGACAAGAAGATTCAGATGATGATGATCACGACGACGAAGATATGTTGGCTTCAGGGCATCGCGATACCGGCGACCAGGATGAGGACGATCAACTGATAATTGACCAGGACATGGCAGAGCAACCGGATCATCATGAAGCAAGCGGACAGGATGTAGATATGGACGAAGATGCACTACGATTCCAGCCGATCAGTGCGTCTGCTTTGGCCGCATCCCAGGCCGGGGCCGACAACCGGGCTTATTCGCAGGTACGCAAGGTTCCCATCCCGCCCCACCGCATGAGCCCGTTGAAGCGTGATTGGCCAAAGATTTATACGCCTTTAGTTGAGCAAGCGGGGCTTATGGTGCGTATGAATGTGCGCACTCGGGCTGTTGAGATCAAGTCGTCCAAATATACGGAGGATCTGGGGGTCATACAAAAAGCATGCGACTTTGTGAAAGCCTATGCGCTTGGATTTGACGCTGATGATGCACTTGCGCTTTTGCGTCTTGATGATCTGTATGTGGACTCGTTCGAAATGAAAGATGTCAAGACACTGCATGGCGACCATCTGAGTCGAGCCATAGGCCGCATTGCCGGCAAAGATGGTCGTACGCGTTTTGCGATCGAGAATGCCAGTCGAACACGCATTGTTCTGGCTGACACGAAGATCCATATATTGGGTGCATACCAAAATATCCGCATGGCTAAGGATTCGATCGTGGCGCTGATTATGGGCAGTCCACCAGGCAAAGTGTATGCGAAGCTGCGCACTGTCAGTGCACGAATGCGACAACGCGCCTAGAAAAGGATGAAGGGGAGCCGATGGGTGCAAAAAAAAAAACAACAAAATAAGGAATTTGATAAGTACATTACTGTAGCATAGGGGGCGCGGCTAGCGTCCGCAATGATGGAACAAATGCCTCTAAGAGAGCGAGTATGTTGGGCGCTCCGCGACGTGCGAGCCAAAGAAGATAGTCACGTCGAATATCCACATACTGGATGTGTTCAGGCAGCCCCGCGCCACGCGCACTCCGAAGCGCTGAAGGTGTGATGGGAGCGCGGATGTCATGCCCAGGTAGGAGGCTCTCGTTGCAGTATTGCTCAAAGAGCGGCGCAAGGAGTGCACCATGCGACAACGAAGCAATAAGAACAAACGGGACAATCCTCAATTCGTCACATGCGTACTTCATGATAGCCATAGCTCCGCGATCGCATGCCATGACGTGATCAATAACAAGGCCCTGTTGGAGGAATTGGCCAAAGGCGCGTCCACTCCAGATCATGTCGACCAGGGATGTAGCCATAGCATCTATACATCGAGCATCAAGCGCTAGAGGCTGAGATGCATCAAGGACTTGTGCCCGCAAACGTAACACATGCGCACAAAGAAGGTCCAATGTGAGAACCGAGCCGGCCATCGCTGGAGGCGTCGCAAGCTGGATGAATGGGCATGGAAATGATGCATTTGAGGCTTCGACGCGTCCATGCTTTATCAGAACGGCGTGCAGTTGGATCGTCGCGACGTACATGGCGATGGATGGATCGCCATCAAGCAGGAGTGCATCCTGTAGCTCCAAAACACAGAGAAGAAATGGATGTGTCTCTGCTGCATTGGTGCAGCACCAATGAGAAAGTGCGCGCGTGAGTGCTTGCATGATATGAGCAGAAAACATGTCCGAAACACCGTCCATGGCTGCCATATGACACAGTGGCCGGATTAGAGCCGGGAACATGGTCACGTCCCAAGGCAGGTGTGGTAGGTAGGTGAAAAGGCGTGACAAAGCCAACAACGTTGGATGCCACGTCCGCTCCCAAGCGCTTATGTCCATGTTTTGCTTCAAATGCACGACAGCATCATGGCCCATGGACCGAATAACATGAGCCAGGAACGGCACCAGGGGCATTGGGAGCTCCTGCATCGGAGCGCAGTGCATGTAAAGAGCATCGAGAATGGCGCTAGCATGCGGATCGAATGGAGGGACATCAGGCATTGGTTCGTGCTTTTGCTTCCGATGTTGGTATGCATAATGTGCAGCCAACAATCGCCCAACAGAGGCAGCGAGACGCACGCCCCAGTTCGTATCATGATCCAACAGAGCAGCGACTTGAACACAGCGAGGTACGCGCGATCGAATGGGGTGCATCCCAGTCGCAAGCCCTGGTACCATATCAGGAGGCATCCAACATGGAAGACTATGAACCCATGCATGCCATGGCGGCGTCGGTAACGTGTCGCTCGAGGCTGGTGCCAGGGATCTGTTTGTTTTTTGCGATGACGACGAGGGTTTTGCTGCTTGGTCGACGGGAAGTAGCAGTGACGGCCAGTACATGGCGAATGTATCGAGCAAATCATATACATGGGGCGATTTGTCTTCATGATAGAGCGCCAGCAACGCACGAACTCGGAAGGCACGCACATGTTGGCGCTCAGTCAACCCACAGAGCAAAGCAAACAATGCCTCTCGGATTTCTGTTTCCCTATAGCAAGAGAATAGGATGCCATAGCTCCGGCGGAGCGTGCGGTGTGCATCTTGTGTGATATGGTGATTCACGAGTGCGTTTCTTAGCAGAATTAGAATCATGCTCTGGTGTGTAAGGGGAAAATGGTGCGCAACGTACTCTGGTTGTGTGCGATATGTTTCGATCTGTCGCGCCGCCGACGAGATGAAGCGTGCACGACGCATCAAGACGCGTCTGCATAAGCGCTTCAACTATTTCCTGCACATCGTCGGCCTGTTCCCTACTAGCACGCGTGAGCGCTTCGCGGAGAGGCGCGTTCTTCTGTGAGCCTTTCGAGGTTGACACGATCGCGTAATCGGACAAGAAAAAGACCGTGCTGGTTGGCGACACGAACAAAAAGACAAAAGACTTGGAATCGCCTCACACCCTACTGGAGAGAGAGAGGGAGATTGCGTGTGTGCGTGTGGAGAAAGAGGTTCTTTGACATCTCTTCCTGCGACGCGTTATGCTGACTCGTGCACCGCATGGCTTCTCCGCCGTGCACACACACTCATACATCTCCACACATCTCCACACATCTCCACTTGGATAGCCACGCGCATCTCACGTGATAGGAGTCGGCGCACTCAAGTTCCCTCGGCCAGAGTTGTGTGATGACGCGTGGCATCGGCGATCGGTGAGGGTCAAGACGACATGCCGACGACGTCAGAGGAGGTGCGTAGAGTCTGTCGTTTGCCGAGTAGGAGAACAACACAAGCTAACGTTGAAAAGATGAGCATGATTTCAGCTGCAACAACAGTGGTTGTGCATCCGTTGGTGCTGTTGTCGGTGACGGATCATGCATCGCGTGTGTCGATCAGCTCACGGAAACGAGTAGTCGGCGTGCTGCTGGGTCAGGACAATGGCAAGTCTGTCAATGTGGCGAACAGTTTTGCCGTTCCATTTGAGGAAGATGAGCATGATCCAAAGACACTGTTCCTGGACCACGACTACATTGACGGCATGCTCGAGATGTTCAAGAAAGTGAACGCACGTGAGAAGATGATTGGGTGGTACCATACCGGACCGAAGTTGCGGTCGTCGGATCTCGAGATCAATGAGCTGATAAAGCGATTTACTCCGCGGCCTGTCATGGTAATAATTGATCCGCAACGAGACGACGTAGGCATTCCCACTGATGCCTACGTGGCCGTCGAGGAAATCAAAGATGACGGCACTGCCACACAGAAGACGTTTATGCATGTCCCATCAACCATTGAAGCAGAAGAGTCGGAGGAAGTAGGTGTTGAGCACTTGCTGCGTGATATTCGCGATACCACCACCATGGGCTCTCTGTCGGACCGAGTGTCTCAGCAGTTAGCGTCGTTGCATGGCCTACACCGTCGGCTCATGGATATTCGAGACTACCTTCAGGCAGTGCTGCGTGGCGAACTGCCTGTGAACCATGAGATTGTGTATGAGCTGCAGAATGTGTTTAACTACCTCCCAGATCTCGAGAAGCCCGAGACTGTGCGCAGCTTCCGTGTCGCAAACAACGACCGCCTGCTGATTGTATACCTGAGCAGCCTGATCCGTTCTGTGATTGCACTGCATGCGCTTGTGAATAACCGCCTTGAAATGGCTCGGGGCGAACACAATACTGATGAGAAGAACGGCGCTGACGAAAACAAAGATAAGAAGCTGGATGACCAGGGTGAATCGGTCCCCAAGGAGTCGCCACAAACGAAAGACTCTTTAGAAAAAAAGTAGACATGTGCAATTTGAGATAGCAAGAGAGAGAGAGAGAGAGAGAGAGAGAGTGTGTGTGTGTGTGTGTGTGTGTGTGTGTGTGTGTTTGGGATAAGTGAAAGGAGGACATAGTTGGATAGAGACATTAGTTCATTAAGTGGCATGTCTTTCCAAATGTCAGATGCCGTTTGTCTGGACTCGATGATGGCCCTGATCACATCAACAGCTTTAGCAGTTTTCCATGAACATGGTGAATACCTATGTATACCTATATCGAAATCGTTCGTCGAGACGTCTTGCCCCGTTATGCAATCATCACAGCATGCGTTGCAGTCGTCGGTCGGGCTGCTGGTCTTCAACGCGTCAAATAATTTTTGGAGTTCGTTAAACTCCGAAGGTGCGTTCCTCCACGCGAGAGAACCATTTTTTGGTGGGCACAGTCTGCAGATCAGATTTTTTTTTCCAAACAGGCTTAGCACCAGGGTTCCTTCAACAGCGACGATGCCTTTCAGTCATAGGCCGACGCTGAAGCAAAGAAACAAACCCTTCAAGTCGGGACATGCGACGAAGGGCTCCTTGAAGCGTGCATCCAAAGGTACGTGGAATGCACTCCAGCTCTCCTGCGTGACTGACTCACGGCAGGTAAGAACGAGTCAGATTCCAGTCGTCCCATCGCGGCTCGTGCGCACAAAGCACATGCTCTTCGAGCAGCAGGCAGCGCTGAGGGATCGCGGAAGAATCGAAGAAATGAGGCGCGCCAGGTGTCACAACAGAAGCGTGCCGCCCTTGTGGAAAGCACGCGTATATTTTCCGGCACTGGCCTGCGAGGGGAGACACGTGCATCAGGTGGGCGATCAGGTCGCTATAGCAAGGCAGGTGCACCACGTATTTGTGCAGTACTTGCCCTTACACCTGATGCAGAGGAATGGGATGTTGTGCGGGCGTTGGAGAACGATGGCGAGGCCCTAGGCGTGCGAGCTGTGACAGGCAAGAGTGCGGACGAGGCCAGATCGCAAGGGCGGCCGTTGTGTGAACTAGATGCCTTCCGGTTCCGCCAAACTGTGCAGTTCCTTCCAATTCCATACGGTGCGCTCTTGCCTGCGATGGACGCATGTCGTTGTGCCGACTTTGTCGTGCTTCTCATGTCTGCTGAGACATCCATTGAGCCTGGGTCATGGGGTGAATTGTGTTTGCGTTCGTTACAAGCACATGGCATGCCACAGACGCTAGCTATTGTACCGTCACTTGAGTCATCAGAAGATGCAAACGAGAAAAAGAAGAAGAATGCCCACACAAAAGAAGCACAGAGTGTGCGAAAGAGTCTGCTGAGCTTTGTACAGTACTTTTGTCCAGATGTAGTGAAGCTCCATGTACTGGACGAAGCGGCAAGTCGCAGTGCGCTCGTCCGGACACTCGTGACAACGGCGCCGAAGCGCGTCGCCTGGCGAGACTTTCGCGCATGGTGTGTCACAGAGGATGCTGCTTACGTGCCGGTAGGGCCAGATCATGGCACACTCAAGGTCCAGGGCTGGATTCGTGGCGCGCCGCTCAGTGCGAATCGACTCGTACACATTCCAGACTTTGGCGACTATGTTGTGGACCGCATTACCTACGCACCGCCTGGCACGTTCGCTAATGCAGCGGAGATGCCTGAAGAAAGCATGCAAGACACAGACGCCAACGTCAAAGATGCTGATGCGCCCCTTGTGCCAGGTGCCATGCTAGAAATGCGTGATGAAGAAGAAGCGGATGACCTCGTGAGCGAGAATGAGCCAGATCCACTTGCCAATGAGCAGACGTGGCCGACTGAGGAGGAGATGGCCGAGGCTGAAGCGAGCATGGATAGCGATGTGCGTCGGTCGAAGGAAGATGCACTGCCGCCTGCCGCGCCAGGCACGACACCACGTGAAATCCGGAAACATGTGAATGCTGACGCGAAGAAAAAGTATCAAGCCGCATGGATCGTTGAGAGTGATAACGAAGATGATGAGGATGAGGAGGATGAGGATGAGGATGAGGAGGATGACGACGACGACGACGACGACGAGGACAATGAGGACATGGACGAAGAAATGGACGATGAGGCCATGTATGGCAAAGAGGCCAATGACGAGGAGGCTGTCGAGCAAGAGGGGGATGACAACGCAGGCGATGACTACAACGATGCAGAGGAAGTGCGTGCGATTGAAGAGTACCGACAACAGCTCCAGAAAGAGCGCGAAACCAAAAGGGAGGAAGCTGATGCAGCCGAGTTTCCAGATGAAATCGATACGCCCATGGATGTGCCGGCTCGACAGCGATTTGCTCGGTACCGTGGGCTGGAGAGCATGTACACGAGCTACTGGGACCCATATGAAGACCTGCCCGAGGACTATGCGCGTCTTTTCCAGTTTGATGACTTTAACAGGACACGCAAGCGTGTTGAGAGTCACGCACTGCTAGAAGGCGTCGCGCCTGGCATTCGTGTGTGCATATGGATTCGCGATGTACCACGAGCTGCGGCTCAGCGCGCTTTGGGCGAGTCACGCTCCGAAAAGAAGCGCGAGGTTGTGCCATTTGTTGTGTTTGGACTTCTGCGCCACGAGCACAAGAAGAGTGTGATCAACTTTACAGTGACTCGCAACACCGAGTACGAGGCGCCTGTGAAGTCAAAAGACCCCCTCGTTGTGTGTTTGGGATTCCGTCGATACGTCTCACGGCCTGTGTATTCACAGCATTTACGCCGCGTAGGTCGGGGCGGGAACCAAGTGTACAAGTATGAGCGCTTCCTTCCTCATGGCATTGGAGCAGCTGTGGGCAGTATTTATGCGCCTGTGACATTTGGCGGCTCCAATGTACCGGTAGTGCTCTTGCGCATGCGGTCAGAAAGCAAGGAATTTGGATATGACGACGACGGCGTCAGTGCTGAGCAGACGCCACATCTTGTGGGGGCTGGTTCTGTACTAGATGTTGCGCCGACGCGGATCATCGCCAAGCGCATTGTCTTGTCGGGCCATCCGTACAAGCTGCACAAGAAGACAGCTACGATCCGATTTATGTTCTTCAATGCTGATGATGTGCGTTACTTTGCGCCAATCACTCTACGGACCAAGTATGGACGCACTGGCCATATCAGAGAGAGTCTGGGAACGCATGGTTACTATAAAGGTATGTATCTATGATGGCGCAAGTTGGTTTTGTGGATGTGGGGATGACAGATCTGACGACGTACAGCGCACTTCGACGGTCCTCTTTCTCAAATGGGTACGTGTATTGCTTATAGAATGCAACTGTATGCTGACGAGTACCACAGATACAGTGCTTATGAGCCTATACAAGGTATGTGTGGAATGGCAGGATGTGTGTGTGTGTGCTTACCGGCAGCGTGTATACCCACGATGGACATCGTTGTTTACAGGCAGCCGCGACGGTATGCCTCTCGTGTCTCCATAGCTCGAATGCATGACGTCCCTTCATACATTCATAACGTGAATTGGTCGTATGTGTGCGTGTGTGCTTGAGATGTGCGGCGAGCTTCACGATCCAAGCCCTTTATTTTTCATCAGTCCGGGTGTTGGGTGGCCGTATGCACACATTGTGCCAAGACTGCACATCTCCACATGAATGACCGCGCCACACTAGCTTGCCACTACTCGAAAGGTCGTCCGCCAATTCGGCCGGATATGCGCACAAAGTCAGAGCCAAAGGAACAAATAGTTTACGCCGAAAGAACGGCGTGGCTCAAATCCGACTACCCTTTGTCATCAAGCCGCAAGCCCACCCAGACTTGGTCTCGCTATCGCCAGATAATTTTTTTTTTATTTCTCACACGTCAGACACGGAAGTGAGATTGCCCTTGTGAGGAAGTCATGCCGACAACCCAGCGAGCACACGCTCCGATCCAGGAGAAGACATCATTAACAGAAGGTGCCGTGGCAGACGCTGGCGAAGCATCCCCTACTGCAGAGAAGAGTGAGAGCATCAGCCGGACAACCGATGGCGAAGGGAATCGACGCCAGAACCATCGTCGGAGTAATAGTTTCATCATGGTAAAGCACGTTCGTGAAACACCTGATGAAGTCGTGGACCAGGCAGTTGCGCCAAATGTGAATGCGGAATGGGTAAATATGAAAGGTACGTGGAAACACAAGCTCGTTCTTGTCCAAGATGATAACGTAGGACTTTGCTAACACATCTGAAGGTGCATGGGTGATTCATGTGGTGTTGATTGTATTGGCGAAACTGATCATAAATGAGGTGCCGGGTATCTCGGATGCAATGAAGTGGACCATTGTGAATATGGGATACATGCTTGTTTCGTACTGTATCTTTCACTATGTGAAGGGAGCGCCACTAGACCTGAACAGTGGGGCTTACGACGAGCTTACGCTCTGGGAGCAGATTGATCAAGGATACCAATACACACCTGCCAAGAAGTACCTGACAAGCTTACCAATAGCCATGTTTTTGCTATCGACGCATTACTCGCACTACAATCCATGGCTTTTCTCGCTGAACCTGGCTGGCCTTCTGCTTGTGCTATTCCCTAAGCTGCCGATCCTGCATCGTTTGCGGTTTCTGTTTTTCCCCTCCTCATCAACAGCCCCATCCGGCGTCAATACGCCTCTTCGTCGCCCGTCTGGCTTTATGGCCTCGTAATGCCCGTATTAGTCCTTACGTCCATCTCTTCGTGCTTGTGTATTGTGGTCTTTTTTCATTTGGTTTCTCACAAAATACATGTAGAAGTCGCCGCCCTATATATCCACTATGAATTCATCTCCTTGTTTACGACTAGTATGCCAAGAGTATTTTGTCCGTTACAGGCACTTCTCGCGCTTGGCATGTGGGATGCTGACATCGTATGCAGGAGCATGGTCTCACGCCACTTTGCTCATCTGCTGGGACATTGGCTGGAGACTTGACGCCAGACTTGTGGGCACCGCTTTGTCAGCATGGTGTCTTGAAATCATTTGCTCATTTTTTAGAAAATCTCCTTGCTATGGAGTGCAACATGCAGGGAAAAAAAAAGTAATCACATTCAGAAATGAGGCGCGGGGATTTGGGCAATTGAAAACTGGGGTCATTGCGTAAGAACGAATCGAATTTTACTTCCTTGTCCCTGTCTCTCTCGTCCCCCCCTCTCTCTCCACAACGTCAAGAATTTCTTCCTTCGTCTTGCGAGTGTGTCTGAAACGGATGCGATGTCGACAGATGCGGTTCCTGCACCGGTGCAGGTGACAGAAAATGGAATCACATCCATCCTTCAAAACCCCAAATCATCTAAACATCCCTATCGCGGCTTGTCTATTGTACAACAAACGAATGCAGACGATCGCAGTCTACCACAGCATACGTGGGTGATTATGCCAGAGGTATCCGCACAACCATCCCACAAGCGAGCACTCGGTACTCGCGCGAAACTGCGCAGGACGTTTTCCTCGCGATCTCAGAGAGATGCCGAGCTCGATACAAGTCGTAGGCGCAGTTTCATGGGCAAGGACCATCATATCGGCATCCGTGGCAACAGGATTCGTATCAGCGTTCACAATGATGGCCATAGCGATGGCGATGAAGAACCAATGGATCCACTAGAACTCGCCGACTTAAACTCCATCATCAATACGCGCAAAAGTATGGCATCTGCCCAGGCACTGGCAAAGCAGGAGCCTGAAAATGGGAAGGACGTGGACTTGCCATGTCATAGACGTTCATCTACGCCGAGCGTACGACTCGTCAAGTTTGCACCATTACCGCATGTGCTGGAAGATGCTAGCAAGATCATCATTGAGAAGGACGATGCTTCAGATTTGGATGATGCAGCTGCATCGACGTCCGCAACAACGACGTTCCTGGCCCCGCCACCATGGCGCCCGCTCTCACGAAGTAACGGATCTGAAGAGTCACTCATACCAAATGACACTGGATCTCTATTCCAGCGTACAAACAGTGCAGGTCGGTGCGAGCGACTCGACGATGCCGAGTCAGAAGCCAGGGGTCGTTCACTCACTCGTGCTTGGTCGCCATTCCGCCGACAACGCAACGAATCTCTTTCATCTCTTTCGCCCTCGCCGTCACGTCCGCTTGCAGGCGAGCGGAGTCGAAGTCGGAGTCGTGAGCTGGTACGAGCGATTCGTCCTGGTGGGACGGGCATGGTCACTTTGCTCGATGGGAAGCGGATTCGAGCCAGGCAAGTCGGCGATCCTCAGGAAGAGCAGGATGCTGACGCTGATCTGAACGCGCGCCTCTGGGGATTTGCGGCGCTTGAACGGCGACGTCTTGCCGACGATACCAAGAGTGCGGCAGCGTCCACAACGAGTGACATGGGCTCGCCCATAGCGCGGGGCAAACTCACTCACTCCCAGGCCGAAGAAGCACAGCGACGACACAAACAAGAGATGGACGCTTTAGGCGATGAGGCTCTCACACATGTGCGCGAAAATAAGGCACATGCGAATGCGCGACCACGGAAAATATCGTCGACCGTGCACCAATACCGAGTGGACCCGTCCGTAAGCATGCCGTCGCCGTCGCCACGACTTCCACGGCGTCCCGATGCAAGAGGTATTATAGTTGTACCTTTACCGCAGCTGGGCATGCGGCCTCGATACCCGTATGAAGGCCGCTCATGGCTTTACAGTGTTCCTTATGATGATGATGACGACGACGATGACGAGGACAACAGCGACACGCAGAACAAGGATACAATTGCTGGGCAGGACGATGACGGACCAGACGAGGCGCTGCCATCCTCGACAAGGTATCGTGCAACAACGGTTGCTGCGCGGAAGGAAGTGTATATGAGCCACAAGCCAGGCAAGGAGTCAGAAGACGAGTACTGGCCAAAACCCAGTGCAACCCGAGCTATTGGCAGTGGTACCTGAAACTAAACCAGGTTCTACGCGTCCTTGCTACAATGGTAACCGCATCACAAGCACGTCGTCATACGTACATCATCATAACACCGTAACTACGAAGGCGTGCGACACTATTGAGTTTGTATTTCTCTTGTCCATACACATATAATGCTGCTATTTCATCCACGCCACTCGAACTGAATATCACCGGATGCCAAGAGGGGATCTTCATCTTCCATCTGCAGAGGCGCCGAGTCGGAGAAGTGCCGAGGTGGATCAGCCTTGTCAAAGCTCAAGGACGACGACCCATACAATAGTTGCTGCCGCCGTTGCTGCCGCCTACGAGCTTCAGGCGACACGGGCTCGTCACTCTCATCGCCCGGCTCATCATAGAGGCTTGCATACGTCCGTTGTTGGTCATGAGTTTTGACCGCATTGTCATCATCGTCATCGTCATCGGACGACAGGATATGGCGCTCACTCCAACTTGAGGACAAGCCCGGCAAACTGGGTGGACTAAGTGAGCCATCGGACAGATCGAGAGAGCGTGGACGTATGTCATCAGTCCGCGGCTCAGACGAGGCTGGAGTGGTCGAATCGGCTGGGCGGCGACGTCGACTCAAGCCCAGCAGACGACGAAAACGACTGGGTTTCTCAGATGGGGGCAACGCCGGTGCAGAGAGCGATGGGTCTGATGAGCTTGAACGTGGCGATGAGGACACGAGAGACGATGGTGATGACGGCGAGCGATCATAAAACTGTGTTTTGAGCAACGGCTGATCTTTTTCCTGTGGCTGCTGCTGCTGCTGCTGCCGCTCGCCTTTTGACGACTTCTGCTTTGGACTGCGAAGACTGCGCTGCTGGGGTGATGATGGAGAGACAACCGGCACAAGCTCTTCGTCAGGGGGGAGCTCGACATCGGCGAGCTCGTCCCGCCAGTAATTAAAGTCGGTGTAGGCAGCAATGTGTTCATTCCTTTTCATTTTCGGCACGGGTGGGAACATTTGGTCGACAAGATCTGTCATGTTTGGGTAAGAGGTATGGTATCCAGCTAGTTCCAGCAGTTCCATCTTTACTTCCCCATTGGAGTCGATAGTAAAGATGCGTGAGCTGGGAATATTCACACTTCTGTAGCTAAGAGCGTCTGTAATTCGGTTTCCAAACCCAGCATAGAATGGTGTCCTGTGCTCGCTGTCCGGCTGACTGGGATCAATGCCGAAGAGCCGCGCTATATCACGCAGACAGGCCATTTTGAACACCTCAGGCTTGCGAAGAATCACTTCTCGGTGCAGTGACGCAATGAGTCGATCAGGACTCATGATCACGGGACCATCTGGTAGCTGGTAGTTGTTCTGGTTGATGTTCCTTAAATAGTCTCGTGTGATGTCCGCCTGCCCAATGGCCCGGGATGTGAGGTACATGAGCCGGTACCCATTCTTGGCAATGTCATGATACAATTTGGCAACGCCCAAGTGCGTCCAGTCGCGGCCCATGAGCGTGAACACATGGCCTAAAGCATCCGACTTTGTGATGGTGCCGTCGATGTCACTCACGACCACAGGCTGGTCACAGTCCCACAAAAATATTCGCGCTCGACACGTTGCGACGCCCGAATAGGACGACGTCACGGAGAAAGTGATGGTATTGGTGCCTTTCCGAAGACCGAGCTGCTTGAGCTGGTCTGAGGACAGACGCAGTGTCTTGACATATGTGTCGGGCTGTGCGGCAGAGGGTTCTTCCGTGACGACCGGTTCTGTAGCTGCAGCTGCACCAGCAGCTTCCTCGTCACCGGCCTCTGCGACATCAGCAGCGAGAGTGCCATTCTCTGGCACTGGAGAAGTCGAGGCTCCGGCGACAGCGACAGTGGTCGCTGCATTGGATGTCAGGCTCGGGGGCGCAGATGCTCTGGATTTCCCAGCAGCCGCACGGCCCACATCGCTTGGTGCCTGGCTCTCATCCGCAACGGAAGAGACTCGCTCGGCTGGAAGACGTGGCTCAGGCCTGCTCCATAGTCGGCGCCATACACTGGCTTTCGTACTGACAGCAGGAACTTCAGATGAAGACCGGATCAATATGTCCCGATAGAACGCGAGTGTAGAGAACATGTCGTGCTCACTTTCTCGGTAGTGGTACGAGTCATTGTGCCGGATACAGAGACGTGGGTCCTGTATGATCGAGTCATCTTCAAGGAATCGCTGGAACGACACGCGGCCCTCATCAAAAAGGTACTCAGCATTGACTGTATCAGAAGCGCCAGCGGCTGGGATCCAACAGAGACTGAGCTCAAACGAGTACACGGTGTTGTCGTCCACACGTAGTTGGAACAAGTACGGATCAGCCTGTGCACATGTCAGTGTGCCGACAGCGTCTTCTTCATTCGGATTCTCATTCACCGCCTCACTGGCCTCGACCATAGCGGGTGAATGCACACCTGGCAGTATCGCGTCGCCTGCTTGCTGAGCCATGGCATGTGCATACAGCGCTGAGTCACTGCGCGATATTCGGAGATGCAGCAACCCAGTTGATGGCGAAGACGATGAGGGCTTGGTCGTCGGCAATGACAACGGCGACGACTCGTCGTGGTCCACAGGCACCATAAGCGATGTATCGCTCAGGCGGCGAGGTCGTGTGGATGCGTTCCTCTGCTCAGACGTTGCTCCTGACCTGGATGGCATCACAAGCTTCGATATGGAGTTGACAAGGTGGTGCTGCCAGCGAAGATTCGGCTGGTCTAAGCGCTCGCTCAGGATCAACGGATTCTGACCACCATGCTGTTTGTTGAGCGGAAGCTCCCCCGCGAGTCGCTGACCCTGCCTCAGCGCGACCTGCCGGTTGCTATTGCTGAGCTTATAGCCTTCCATATCGAGGTCAAGCTCGACAGGCGTCACATTCATTTCACTCACAGGCTCATCGCCGAATGCAGGCTGCAGTTGCATGGGTGGCGTAGAGGGTCGCGGCTCAGTCAATGAAGGTGCAGCGGCCGTAGCTCCTGTTGTATCTGCCTGTGTTGGCCCTGATGTCTCTGTCGTTGCTGCGGGTTCATCGGCACCGGCATTGGCAGAGCATGACTCGCCCAGATCCAGGGGCACCGGCTCGACAGACGACAGAGGATTCGAGAGCGGTCCTACAACAGGACTGGTCACCAGCGCATCAGGCACATGTTCTTCGGGATTCTCGACCTTCATAACAAAAAAGGCCTCGCCATTCTCGCCAACTTTCATGGCAAACGGAAGCGGATCGGGCGAGTCGTTCAAGTGCAATGTGACTTTACGCTCACCAGGTCTGAGCACGCTCATTTTGCCGAAGCGCACATGAAACGGTGATGATGCAAGCTCCGTCGTACTTCTCTTGTTCGTCGTCGTCGTTCCATCAGGCAAGGTCACAGGTTCTTCGACTTCCACTTCGCGCTCCACGACAATCACATCAATAGCGCCTGTGAGTGTCGAGGGGTTGATATTAGGTGTGATGGTGTTGTACACGGAAGACATGAGTCTCCCCACATACTGCATTACGACAGGATGGGCCTAGGCCGTCGTCCTAGCGTGTCGTATTGTCACCAGAGACGGAAGGCCGTGCGGGAGTCTGGTAACGAACCGATCCACGTCCCCTGCCTCGTACTCACAGCACGGCCCAAGACCCCTCCTCTGGCTGCCTGCGCATCTAGCCCACACTACATCCTCCACACGCTTGCGTGTCGATTCCACGTGCTGCCATGGGGCCACCATGGGTGGGGGGAGATGGGTTTGACTTGGGTCGACGAATAAGGGCCTTCTCTTGTTCCGCGCTATGTGTCAAGACCCACTTGGCTAATTTTGCCACTATCGTTGCATTGTTTTTATGTATTATTATTATTTTTTAGCACAATCCATGGTGGCAACGGCGGTGGTGGACCGACTCTGCGATGCATGTGGCTTTAGACCAAAGCACTGGTTGCGAGGGCACGCGTGTTGGGACTTGGAAGCCCACCCATACAAGTGAATGTTTTTATCTTGTCCGAGCAGCTACCAAGCAAAAGTTGCAACGAGAGCTGCCAAGCTTCGTAGGGTATCTATATACAAATGAGCTAGAACGGATATCGCGGCAAGCTAGAAAGCTCGTATCAGGAGCCATGTTCCGCAGAATGTGCGCGAAGCATCCTGGATCGTATAGCACGACGTCGTTTGCGTGGGTGATCATGCAGAGGCTCTTGGGTCTCGGTCTCTGATTCCGACACGCACTGCGACGAGTCCGGACTACTTCTTCGAACCGACTCCATTCGTTGCGTATGACCATGAGATGCGCCACCAGACCTCTTCGGATCGTGCGATGGCGCATGACGAACCCGAACATCTGGCTTGCGCTCGACTGTTCGGTGTGACCGCGTGGCTGTGGCGGCTGCCGGCTGCACAGGCCGAGCATCCATGTCCTCTTGGTCCTGCATATCGCTTTGCAATGTCTCTAGTCGTCGTTGAACATAGTCGTACAAGCGATCGAGCCGCATCTGCGGTGTTTCCGTCTGATCTAAAGCAGCATGTCGCATGCACTCCAATGTATCACGAAGAGCCCTCGTGTATCCATCAAGGAAGGCATGATGGGAATTTTTTCTTCCTTGCTTGTAAAGATTGGTGAGTTGTAATGCAGCGACTAGATACAAAGTGCATGTGTAAGTTTTCCTTGGTCGACATTTGCTTGCGCGCGAACGTACCTCGAAATTCGTTCGTGAGCCGCTCGTCGTAGAGGCGACTTGACGTCTCATGAGCAGTATCACCTGTGGATTCAAGACTTTCGCGCAAGTTGGTCAAATCCATCAAGGCCCAAAAGTGTGCTCGATGATTTTTTTTCTCCTTGTTGATTTCACCACGGTCGTAGGACAACTGCCGTTGCTAGCGCCCAAGTCGTTGTTTTGTGGCTCACGGAGAAGGAAATAAAAAAATAAAACGGACAAATGTGATGGCAGAATGTGGACGAACAAAATCAACGCCGAAGGCTGCTGGCAGAATTCGGCATCCCACGTCGCTTGCTTCGATGCCGAGATCACGTGCCAAGAACCAACAGGCTGCGAAGAGCCAAATCTTTCAAGCCCAAGCGGCCTTCAGTTTACGTGTGTGGGCTGCTCCACAGCCTTGATGGGCCTGACCTCCACCTGCTATCCCCGCGTTCCCTGCGTGCCGGGTGTGCATGTCCAATCCACAGCCACGTATGGCGGCCATCCTGCCTTGGGCCGTGGCGTGCAGCTGCATTCTCTAGTACATAGACTAGGGTAAGGTCTTGAGTGTATCCCAGCGAATGCGGCAAGGTGCAGCGTCAGAGCGCGCAGACGTGCATTTCCAAACACACACAGCCGAAGGACGTCCATGCGCACACTGAAATGGCAAAGACGTAAACTTCCACTGCTGCGTTAAACGGGAGCATTGCTCGTTCGTCAGCAACTGTTGAAAGCCTGAGAGTCAGCTATACCAGAGATACAAGTCGATGCACGTACGAATGGCTGTGTGGCATGCATGTGAAGCGAGAACATCTCGGAGCATGGGTGGCATGTGCCGCAACAGACTCGCGACCCCATGCGTGTTCGGAGAAGCAGTGCGTGCAAGCGTCGATAGATCGATAGCGTGATCAGCTGTCCATGCTGCACATTGTAGAAATAGGTCAGGGATAGATGCGTGATGCATCGGCACGATGCATGGCACAGCTTTTACATGCCATTCGGCACGCACACACGTCACATCCCAGCCCCAGAAGCACATCACTTGCATAACAAAGGCAGGGAGTTGAGCTCGCACCACACATGTCGGACGTAGCGTGCGCGAGTGTTCTTTCTGGTTCATGCATGCTGTCGCATACGCGGATGCATCCTGTTCGAATCGCACACGTTCATCGACGGCATGCTGATCCAAACAAAGTAAAGCGATGGACGAATCAGAGTCTTGGCAAGCGCACAGCACGTACTTTCGATCCACTTGAGCGATCGGACGTACGGAGGCAAGACTCGTTGGCAAAACGTGGGTACGTACAGGGTCAGGATGAACACGGAGCATGTGGAATGGCGCTGGCCCGCTTCTTGGCCGCGATGGTAGCGCAAATGTTGAGCACGAAGCAGTGCGGGACGTAGGCGGTCGAGAACAAGCACGCACGCCACTACACAAATACTCGAATAGTCCAGTCCATCCACCCACAGTCTTTTGTGGGCGGCGCGCGGAGCTCGCACGGACGACATGGATGCGGACGACCAAAGATGTCGCTGCATATGGTCGCTCAAGAAGATCTAGCACAATCATGGGCCAGTCCTTGCATGCACTCAAGCTTGCATGCCAAGGCACATCGTCCCACTGAGGAGGACAAGGCCAGGTCAGTCGCTTCCATGTGGGCACACCATTCAGCGATATAAAATGCTGGGCACTTGGCGCATGGCCCATTACGCCCTCCATGGTGGCGGTCCAAGTGTCATGATCCGCAAGAAATGTCTGTTCAGTGCGTATATGAACCATATCCCGAATACTGGGCTGCAAGCGACGAAGCATGACATCGAGTCTGTGAGAAGCGGGAATACGTGTGCCAGTTCCGGTGATATGTGTTGTTGGATGTGCAAATGCCATCGCCCAAAGATGCTGTCGAATTCGATGATACGTACGACTCCGCTTGCGTTCAAGAATGCGCCGACGCACAGGCACCTAACGTCAGTGCCAGATTACGTACATGTGCGAACAGGTCGTGCAAAATGATGCGAGTATACGTTTTTTGATGATGCGTCTTGGCGCGCTTCGCCGTACCACAGTACAAGACATCATGTTGCTGCAAAAGTCAGTGGTGGGTCGCTGAGTCACACGTACACGCTGCAACAGAGTCTGTGCCGGTGTGGATACTTCCAGCAAGCTAATCCACGCCATGCACGAAATAGGCGGTGTAGATTCAATTCCATGGGCGTGTGGATCGAGCACAACTCGTCGCGAGGCCAGCAAGAAAAGGATATCTTGGTTCGACGGGCCATCATCAGAGCAGACGATGCGCCATGCCTGCAAGTCGACGTCTAAATGGATGTGCGCTGCACCGCGGCTGATCGCAGCGTCTAGAAGGGCATGCACAATGTATTCTATCGTCGGTAGCCTGGCACATGCTCGCACGCGACATGCCGTTTCAAGTGACAAACGATGCACCCCAGCATCTGGTTCTGGACATGGTTGGTGCATGCCAAGTAGTGTGGAGGCGTATCGAGGAAGTGTGCGAAAAATCGGCCATTTTTCACATGGCGCATGAATGGTATGCAAGGCTGGTCGGCGCCGCGAAGCGCCCAGGTTTGTTTTCGATTTTGCTAGTCGGGCGCTCATGTCACGCCTGCTGACATGGTGTCAAGAAGCACTAGAACGACGCCCACCTCTTGTGGGCGAAGATGGGACCCTCCGAATCCACACGCTCTTCAGTCGGCCACGCCCTATCCGCTCTCTCTATCCGCTAGCACACGTGCATGCAACAGAAACGAGTGAATCCAATGAAAAGGACGACGGAGCTGTAACTACATGGCAGGAACACGTAGTCGTGCTAGCGGCATGGTCGCCTCCAGGTGAGGCATTACGACTAGCATATGCACTAGAGCTGTATGTCTACACGCTGCCACGCGAACGATCTGCCGTTGTCTACGTATCCAAGCTGGACTCGAGCGGTTACGGCCCCCAAGCGCCTTGTGCACATGTGCGAAAGTACGTGAAGGATACAGCAGCTGTGACGACGGACCCAGCGACAAGCGCGTTGGGTGCCACCATGCCACTGTCTCTTACGGCTGCTCTCACCATCGCTGTGCTCACGTATTTTGCTTCGAGAGAACACTGGCCTGATCTGGTCGACCATGTATCATTGCATGTGCTCGCGCGAGCCCAGCATGCGTATTTATTTCCATCGTCTGAGCAGCACCCAGGTAAGCGAGTCTTGTCCGATGCAGCGCTGATTCGCTGGTGGCACACATGCCTGAGCGAAGTTGTGCTGTTCGCACGGCATCAGCTAGCCACTCGTGTCGATCCATTCTATGTCATACCTGGCTACGAGCGCCTCGATTCTCATGCCATTGTGCCGCTAGCGCGGCCTGAACAGGTGCATATCTCGGCACGCGCACACTGGCACTATGGATACCCGTATTCAGCGCGCGGGGCAGGCGTCGCTGACGTCGAGCAAGTGCCGCCTCTACCGCTGCACGCTTGTACATGGGAGCACCGGTACAAGCCCCCTCGTGATCGTCCCGCTGCGTTAGCGGCACGTGTGATTCCCACTCTCATACCTGTCTTTCCCGACGATCCAAAGGGCCGCTTTCTCCACGAGCAGGCGTCGACCGCGCACGCACCGGGTGTTTCATGCCCTCAAGCTATCATGCAGTGCAAACCAGCGCCGACGCCTGCACAGCGGGATGCGATGCACGAAAGATATGTGCTTGAGCGACTCAGTGTCGACGGCTTCTGGCAGCGCATGGGATATCGGCAGGAGTGTTGTTCAGGCAATGCGGTGGGGATCTTTGTCGTCGGCATCACCACAACGTGTCGGGATCATCATCTCCAGTTCACTCATCCGTGCACACCGCCGACAGACGTCGCGGCGCCTCCAGCGCAGGCGTGCGCGCTTCCTCACCCCATGCTAGATGATATCGTGCTCAAGTACATGATGCAGGACACATGTACATGGAACGTGCCTGCAGATGCAGCTCACTGCACGCGGCGTCTCTATGACGCGGTCGATCGCGCTCTACGCCGGAAAGGATGTCAATCGATGCCATGCGTGGAGATTCCACTGCACACTGTGCCTGAAGACGTCAAGGCGCGCGCACACGATGCCTGTTCCGGTCATGAGGCGAATGCCTCCGCCACTCGGCAGCGAGACTCATCGCCGCCCGTGCGAGTGCTATCAGTAAAAAAGAAGCGCCCAAGACGAGAGTAGTGATGCAGTAGACATTCACGCCTCAAGTAAGCACAATGTGGAGAAACACCCTCCTCGTCGAATGGGGACGACCATGCGCATGGAATTTGGTTGGATGAGATGTTCGGCGACGTTCCGTGCACGTGTTGCAATTTTTTTTTTGCCGGGCCTGAACGTGGTCAGTTGTGTGGCTAAGGCCACCCCCAACGTACATATAGGTCTTACACCAACCACATACATACGTCCAACCACACCAGTATGTCTGCACCTGTTGAATTCTTCACGCTTCGGTTGCTGCCTGGAGAAATCCATCATCTGGATACTCTGCGCGATCTGCAGATCACGAATGTGAGCTACTCTGATCCTGAGAACCTGAAGGGCAAGAAGCGCTCTGTGCTTCGTGTGCACTATGCAGGCAATCCGATCGACTTGGAGGATGATGAGGACGAGGATGACATTGAAATTGAAGATGATGACCAAGACGAGAAGGAAGATGACGAAGATGAGGAAGATGAGGAAGATGAGGACGATGAAGACGAGGATGAAGAGGATGATGACGAGGACGATGATGAGGACGAAGACGACGAGGAAATGGTTGACATGGAGCCACGCGTGCCAGTGTTCACCGAAGAAGACTCGTATGTGGTTTGCTCACTTATTCCCGAAAAGGTACGTAGCTTGGGTTTACAGCAGCATGTGCATTTGCTAACAGGCAACACAGGTCGAGCAGGTGACACTGAACCTTCAGATCAGCGAGGAAGAAGAGGTTGGTCTGTCAGTGTCAGGCAATGAGCCTGTGGATATCATTGGCAACTATCTTTTGCCTACGTCGCTGAGCAACATGGACCCAAGTATGCTTGACGATGATGAGGATGACGACGACGAGGACGATGATGAAGATGGTCGCTCTGGTCGCCTTCTTATTGGTGGTCCCGAGGGTGATGAAGAGGATGATGACGAAGATGAGGACGACGACGAGGAGGACGAAGAGGACGTAGAGATCGAAGAAGGAGATGAAGACGACGAAGAAGAAGATGACGACGATGACGACGATGACGAGGACGACGATGACGATGAGGACGATGAGGATGATGAAGAGGGTGTTATCTTGGAGGAAGTGGACGAAGATGACGATGATGAAGAGGAGGACGGCGATGACCAAGAGCAAGAAATCGTCATCCTTCCATCGAAGAAGCGCTCCGTGTCTGAGATGGACGAGGACACATCACTTGCCGATGACGCAAAGCTGAGCCGCAGCCAGCGAAAGCGTCTGAACAAGAAGCGCAAGGCAGAAGCGTCGGCTTCCCAGCCCAAGCAAGACAAGGTACGAGGCGTGTTGGCGTCCATGCTGACTGACGTTTTGTTCGCGATCTAAGGTGAAGCTTGCATCGGGCCTGCTTATAGAAGACAAGAAGACTGGAACGGGTCCTATGGCTAAGCCTGGCAACCGGGTGAGCATGCGATACGTTGGCAAGCTCCAGAACGGCTCGGTTTTCGACTCCAACACCAAGGGAAGGCCATTCTCGTTCCGTCTCGGTAAAGGCGAGGTCATCAAAGGTACGTGCGGGAATGACTGTGGCTTGCAGTATCGCTAACTGGTGTGCACAGGCTGGGACGAGGGTGTCAAGGGAATGCAAGTTGGTAGTGAGCGTCGCCTCACGTGTCCCCCACACCTTGCTTATGGCAAGACCAAACTGCCTGGCATTCCCGCGAACTCGACTCTTATCTTTGATGTCAAGCTGCTCGAAATCAAATAGTGTGATAATATAATGGTCTTTGCCTGACGTGCTGTGTGTGTATGTACTCTGTCGCAGCGTCTTTTCGTTCCACATAGTGGTCTGTGCTTGTCGGCTGGCGAGCCCGCCAGGGGCTGCATCTGTGGTGAGGTACTTGAGACGCGATCGACACCGTGCATGATCACGTGCACATCGGGCTCGTACACATGCTTACTTCACCAGGCGCTCACATCAGCAGGACATCGATTCATAACCATCAAAAATAAGCTGGACTTAAGAGCCTCGAAGTGGACGACGACACGTGCACCCACCTTAGCCTTCCCACTTTTGCTCTTCATTTGCTATGCCACCCAAAGGTACGTAAATAGACATCTGCGCTTACCAGCTGCAGCTTCTGCTGCCCGTTCGCGAAAGAATGTGACGGGGGTTTCGTCCACAAGAAAGCGCGCAGCAGCGACAACGTCCGACGATAGCCATGAGGTGCCTCGTGGGAAGCGTGCGCGTGCTTCCACACTCAACGTGCCACCTGCACCTGTACCTGCGCTACACGTGCCTCAAATCCAGACAAACACGGCGGGTCAATGCACTATGGGCACACTTTTTGCAACTCAGGAAGGCCTACTAGCGGCCAAGGGAGATAAATCAGACATCGTGGCCCGCAAGCTATTTGTTTGGGGCACAGGCGAAGCAGGCCAGCTGTCGCTCGGCGGTCCTGATGACGATAATATCCACAAGCTTACAAAACCGAAACCATTTGGCAACAAGGGCATCTCCGCCGATACGGATGCGGGCGAACTTGGTCCCGGTGGCCCAGAGGTAATTGCTGCCGGTGGCATGCATTCTTTACTGATTGATGCAAATGGTCGAATTCTATCGTGCGGAAGTGATGATCATGGCACACTTGCGCGTCAGTACCGCGACTCAGATGAGTCTGAAGATGACTTTTATTACGTGCTGCGCCCAGTGGAAGGCATTTCACCTAGTGGAAAGGGTGTGCCATCAGAGCAGGGGAAAGTACGTCGCTTCCGCGCGACTCGTGTCGCAGCTTCCGACGGATGCAGCATCGCACTCAATGCAGATGGCGAGCTGGTGTCGTGGGGTCATTTCAAGGATGGCGAAGGCAAAGTATGCTTTGCCGACACGGATGCTGACAATGCTCCCCGTGAGCAGTGGACACCTGTCCCGGTGCCGTCGCTGGAAGATGTGCGCTTTGCGCAGGTTGTGTGCGGTGAGAACCATGTCCTCGCATTGACGCTGGATGGGCGTGTGTATTCATGGGGACTCAACAGCATGTCTCAACTGGGCCGGTTCGCCAACTTGTACCACGTTCGTGCTCGCTTCTTGAAGCGTGACCCTCCAGCCAGTATGCTTCTGACGCCTGAAGCGATTCCTGAGCTAAAAAACATTGTACGCCTCGGATGTGGTTTGAACACAAGCTTTGCTGTAGACGCCGACGGTCGTGTGTTTGCATGGGGCCTCAATACGCGCGGCCAAACAGGTACGGGCCTGAAGAAGGACAAAGTAACACGTCCAACACGGGTCAAGGCCCTCGATCCTCATCGCGTAGGTGGCGCACGTGTCGTCCAAGTGGCAGGTGGCGAGTTTCACACGGCGTTTCTTCTTTCGAATGGCGATGTCTGGATCTGTGGTGATGGTGATGAAGGCAAACTCGGTTTGCCCGAGACGCATGAGGCGATGTCCAAGTCACCGTCGTCATCTACGAATGATCCTATTGAGCCTGTGCAGCTTCGCACACCTGTGCATGTGCCGATGCCAGGCACAGATGCTCGTGCACATATTATTGGCATTGCTGCGGGCATGCGCTTCACGTTTGCCCTCGCTAAGGATGGCACGCTGTACTCATGGGGCACGACGTCTGACGAAGCTATGGGCCAGCCTGCTGAGACGTGGGGTGATGATCAAAGCAAGTCAGTGCCAACTCCTGTGCCCATGCCAGGAGAGCCAGGATCATGGCAGATTGTTAGCGTAGCTACAGCTGGTCAGCACTCATTGGCTTTGGCGGTTCGAGCGGCGTGAACTGCACCACCGACTTGAACCATGTGCCCATGGAACGTGTTGGCGAACTATTCCCTCCACTCAAGGGCTCGTCGCGCTTACGTGTTGTGTCGAAGTTCTCCACCACTACTGCATCTCGCCCGATGGCGGCAGAATAAACTCGTATGATTTTCTTTCTGCAATCGCATCACACCCGATCACACGCGCTAGGGACACCCGATCACGCGCATACGCACATGACGAAACGACGCGACAATTTGTGCTCCTTTTTGTCGCCCCCAAGTCGCAACATAGACTTGGCATTTTCCCTCCTTGTTTGCAGACAAACCTCTATATGATAGCTTCGATGATTCGCTCTCCTTCTTCTTCACTCTGTGGTGTACGAGAACGAACAATACTTGGTGTTGTGTTTTGTTTCGTTTTTACATAGATCATACGTCTAGACACGATGTGTGCACGCTGTCCAGCTCGCGTTAGTGGTAGTCCGACGTAAGATCAGAACTACATGATGTACAGCGCGTGGTGCATATGGACCGTCAGTGGAGATGGCCTATCATAAATGTCGCACACATGCAGGGGCATGGTAGGATGGATTTTGGGCGACACTCAGGCTCGACCGACGCCTGAGCGCGTTCGAAAAAATTGGCCCTAACTAAACACGTGCTACTACCAGATAGCGTTATTTGGCTTGGTGGCCCAATTCCCCCGATTACCTTAGTCTTATCATCCCATTGCAATTGTCCTTGCCACTGCTGCCGCAGCATCTAGTTTCCTTCGAGATTCTACTGACAAGTGAAGAGGCACGAAAAATCTGACCGGTATGACGTATGAGGAAATGATTATCGAGGCCATTATGGCGCATGGAGACGACGCTCGTTCAGGCCTGGGTCGTCCGACGCTGAAAAAGTATATTTTGATGAAACATCCCGACACCGGCAAGCTTCCCCTTGCTTCATTCAATTCACACTTGAACCAGGCTATTGTACGAGGAAAAGACAAGGGCGTATTCCTTCTCCCCAAAGGCGTGAGCGGTAAAATTAAGCTGGCCGCTAAGGCTAAGCATGCGGCAGACAAGTCCAATGCCAAAACGTCCGTGACGAAGAAAGCCGCGCCTAAAAAGAAGACATCTAAGCCGGATACTGCGTTGCAGGGATCTCAGAAGAAGACCAAGTCTTCTACAACAAAGCGTGTGACGGCAAAGAAGCCGTCTACAAGCCAAGGCAAGAACACGTCCGCCCGATCGACAAAGGCAAGGTCAACGACGAAAAAGGGTACCACGCCTTCTTCCAGCAAGAAGGCTGCGGCTACTACGAAAGCTGCCGCTGACAGAAAAGGCACCGCGAAAACAAAATCGAGCGCTTCGTCCAGCAAGAAAGCTGCCCCAGCTAAGAAAGCCACTGCTAAGGTACGCATTGCCCAACACGTTTGAACACATTTGCTGACACAACTGGAAGTCTGCAAAGCCATCAACCAAGTAGTGATGCCAAGCTTTGCTTTTGTGTTTTGTTTTGCACATTCTCTCTCTCTCTTTCTCTTAATGTTCCGCTTTCATTTGTACTATGAAGTTGTTGTGTATGTTCGCGCATGTCCATTCCATGCGCGATTTAGGTTGTTCGCAGTCATCGTGTATTGTGCCAATACATTCCCGATGTTTCTTTTTCTCATGTCTGCACCGCCAACACAGATGCAGCAGCGGAGCGTGGGCTTTTTGGCTTGTTATTGCCACCGTCGCCGCCGCGGTCTGGACGTCGGCGTCTGCTCCCGCAGCTACTGCGGCTGCTATTCCTTTTTCCGTGGCACGACGCGTCTCGAGACGCGCGCGACCCGACAGCATCTTTCACATGCACGTGACGACTGATCACGTGCATGAGCGTTGGCTTTGGCGCTGTAGAAAGAAGGCCCACCGCCCACGTCCACACAAGAACGAACGACGTCGACGTAGCAGTAGCACGCGTACGCACGTTTGTGTTGAATTCGCGGGGTGGTGCATATTGCATGCCAATTTGGCGTTGGGCACGTCCTTGGATTGCAACGACACATTCTGTACGACGACCACGACAACTCTTGAACCGGTGCCTGGTGCCGATTCACACAGCTTTTCTACACATGAGCCAACCACCTAGCGTTCAGCACACGTCGCCTGAGGGCGTGCCGCCTTCCGAGGTGCCAGCAGCCGCCACAGCAGCAGCAGAGTCGGCAGCGGCCGAGGGTGGCGCGGAAGGCACATCCAAGTCAGCACAGAAAAAGGCTGCCAAGCTGGCCGAGAAGCAAGCGAAGGCTGCGGCCAAGAATGCATTGAAGGCGGAAAAAGCGCCCGCTTCTGCCGGAGCCTCGTCTGGTGCGCCCAAGAAGGAGAAAGTGAAGAAGGAGACAAAGGAAGAACCTGCCTGGACTGACCCTACGAAGCCAGGCGAGCAAAAGGACTTGTCGGCACCGATGGAGAGTGGATACAACCCGCTCCATGTAGAGTCGTCATGGTACGCTTGGTGGGAGAAGAAGGGCTTCTTCACACCGAAGCCACCCAGTGATGCGGCCCCGTACGACCCAGCCAAGACGTTTGTCATCCCACTACCACCGCCTAATGTCACAGGTCTCTTGCACATTGGGCACGCACTGACAATCTCGATCCAGGATGCCCTTATTCGTTTCTACCGCATGAAGGGATACCGCACGCTGTACGTGCCGGGCTTTGATCATGCAGGTATCTCGACACAGACAGTTGTCGAGAAGCGCTTGGCGAAAGTGGAGCAGAAGTCGCGCTATGACTACGGCCGCGAAGCTTTTCTGCAGAAGGTCTTTGACTGGAAGGACGAGTACCAGGCGCGTATTTCGAACCAGATGCGCCGGCTGGGCGCGAGCTTTGACTTCACGCGCGAGGCGTTTACGATGGATGCTTCTCTCTCTGAGGCGGTTACGGAAAACTTTTGCAAACTGTTTGAGGACGGCATTTTGTACCGAGAGAACCGCCTCGTGAACTGGTGTGTGTACCTGAATACGACTCTGTCGAACCTGGAGGTTGTGCAAAAGACAATCCCCGGCCGCACACTCATGAATGTGCCGGGCTACCCACCGAACGAGCGCATCGAGTTTGGTGTGATTGTCTCGTTCGTGTACCCGGTGGTCGGCTCGGACGACAAGATCATTGTGGCGACGACGCGTCCCGAGACAATCCTCGGTGATACGGCCGTTGCTGTGCACCCTGACGATGAGCGGTACAAGCATCTGCATGGCAAGTTGCTGCAGCATCCGTTCATTGCCGAGCGCCACATCCCCGTCGTGACGGATTCGGTGGCCGTGGACATGGCGTTCGGTACAGGTGCCGTCAAGATCACGCCTGCGCACGACCCGAACGACTATGATGTGGGTAAACGCCACAACCTGCCCTTCATCAACATCCTGAATGATGACGGCACACTGAATGCGAACGCCGGTGAGTTTAAGGGCATGAAGCGATTCAGTGCGCGCCGCGCTGTCGTTGACGCGCTCAAGGCCAAGGGTCTATATGTCGAGACCAAGGACAACCCCATGGTGGTGCCTGTGTGTGAGCGATCTGGTGACGTGATCGAGCCGGTGATGAAGCCACAGTGGTGGGTCAACTGCCAACCTCTCGCCAAGGCGGCCGTCGAAAAGGTCCGGCAGGAGGACATGGCGATTGAGCCTCCACAAAGTAAGCGTGAGTTCTTCCGCTGGATGGAGAACATCCAGGACTGGTGCGTGAGTAGGCAACTGTGGTGGGGCCACCGGGTGCCTGCGTACTTTGTCGACATGGAGGGTGTGGAGCAGGACGCATCTGAGGGCCGTTGGTGGGTCGTTGGTCGCACACGGGAACAGGCCGACGAGCGTGCGGCCAAGATGGCGAATGGCCGCGCATACGAGCTCAAACAAGACGAAGACGTCCTTGATACATGGTTCTCGTCGGGTCTGTGGCCGTTCTCGACGCTCGGCTGGCCGCGTGCAAACACGGACGACATGAAGTACTACTACCCGACATCCATGCTCGAGACCGGCTGGGACATCCTGTTCTTCTGGGTCGCCCGCATGATCATGCTCGGTGTATACCATACGGGCCAGCTGCCGTTCAAGGAGGTGTTCTGTCACGCGATGGTCCGTGATGCCCACGGACGCAAGATGAGCAAGTCGTTAGGCAACGTCATTGACCCCATCGATGTCATCGAGGGCATCTCGCTCGAGGGGTTGCAGCAGCGCCTGCGCGAAGGCAACCTGGACGAAAAGGAGATCAACAAGGCAGCGCAGGGCCAGAAGAAAGACTACCCGCGCGGCATTCCGCAGTGCGGCACAGATGCCCTGCGCTTCACGCTGTGCGCTTACACAGCGGCAGGTCGTGACATCAATCTCGACATCATGCGTGTGGAGGGCTACCGGAAGTTCTGCAACAAGCTGTGGAATGCCACGCGCTTCGCGCTGCTGAAGCTGCAAGACGGATACACACCCCTCCCGCTGGCTGAACAGGATGCGTTTGTGCCCCAGAGTCTTGTGGAGAAGTGGATCCTGTACCGGCTCAATGCCACTGCGAAACAGCTTGACCACGACATGCAGCAGCGCTCGTTCATGAGTGCCACCAGCTGCGTGTACAACTTCTGGCTGTACGATCTGTGTGACGTATACATTGAGGCCATCAAGCCGATCACCGATGCAGGTGCAGAGCCTGCCGCCCGTCTCTCTGCGCAGCACACACTGTATGCATGCTTGGACGCTGGTCTGAAGCTGCTGCATCCATTCATGCCGTTCGTCACAGAGGAACTCTGGCATCGTCTGCCTGTGCGCCCGCAAGAAATGTGCGAGACAATTGCGCACACGCGCTTCCCTCCGTGGAATCCAACGCACGACTTTGCCGCCGAAGCCGCACAGTTTGACGATGTGTTTGCGAGTGTGCGTGCGGTGCGTGCGCTTGCCGCTGACTACGGCCTCACGTCCAAGATCCAGGCATTTGTCGAGGTGCAGAATGCCGAGTCTCGGAATGTGCTGAGCACGCAGTGCAGTGTGATGCACACGCTCATCAAGGGCTGTGAGAGCATTGTGTGTGTGTCGCAAGCGTCCGAGGTGCCGGCAGGATGCGTTGTGGCTAGTGTGTCAGCGACGATTCAGGTCCATCTTCTTGTGAGTGGCCTTGTCGATTTTGACCAGGAGCTGAGCAAGCTTGCAAAGAAGCTGACTCTGAATGAGACCCAACTACAACGCACCGTGGCTCTGACCCAGAAGCCTGATTGGTCCAAGACGCCAGAGGACGTCCGCGCTAGTACGAACCAGCGACTTGATGATCTCGAGGCTGAGAAGGCAGCCCTTCTCAAGGCCCAAGCCAACTTCGAGTCGTTGCGTTCTTCCTCTTAGATATCCCGCGAGATAGCGTCGAGTAGTGAAAGGAATGGATGTGCCTGGCTGGCCGTCCAGCCGAAGGTTGACACAGACGAATTATCGTACGTCTAGGCATCTGAGCATGACTGGAGCCTCCACAAGCAAGCGCTGCTTGACGGGGCGGGTGGGCGCTTTTGTCTCGATGACAAAAGATGCAGGTAGTCCAGAAAAAAAATGGGCGTCGCTGCGTGTCCAACTGCTAGCTGCCAAGCTGCTACTCGTCTCATTCGCGCGTCCGTTCCATCCCAACGACGACGTCCCAGGACCATGCGAAATTTGTCCACACTTGCACTGCAAGTGTACAAAACACCCCATGTGTCATGGGATGCCGTTGCCGCAGACACAGAGTCTGACGATGCGGCATACGTCCTGCATATGGAGCAAAAAAGCGACGAACACGCGCAACTTCTCATAGCACGACTAAGCGACGCTGGGTCCGAGGAATTGGCCGCGTTGCAAGTGTCGGCCCCGCCGCGTTCATCTCACATGCCATGTGTGGCGGATTTTCGCCTCCTTCCTGACGGTGGCTCAACTGTTGATCATGTGCCTGCGCTGTGCATTGTGTGCACGGGTGGCGACATTGTGTTGCTGCCGGTCGGTGGCGACGAAGCAGCGCCTGCGGACGTCGTGGGTTGCGTTGACCAGGGGATTCTTGCAGCTGCGTGGAGTCCTGAAGAAGACTTGCTCACGATCGTGACGGGTGGTGAAAAACGTCTTTTGCTCATGACTCGCGAGTTTGAAGTCGTGAGTGAATCGATCCTCGTGACAGACACGTTTGGCGATGACCAGCCCGTGAACGTCGGCTGGGGATCCAAGTCGACGCAGTTTCATGGCTCAGAGGGCAAACAGGCAGCTATGGCTGCGGCACAAGAGCCAGTGAGTGGTGATCCACGCGGCCCGCTTGTGCCGGATGATGACGGTCTTCCCCGCATTTCTTGGCGCGGAGACGGCTCCTTTTTCGTGATCTCTAATGCCGAGCCGTTCTCTGACACCACAGCGCTGCACCGTGTTCTCCGTGTGTACACACGCTCAGGCACCCTCAGTGCGACGTCCGATCGAAGTGTACGTGGCATCTCTCATGTGCTTGCATGCCGTCCCACAGGGAATCTGATCGCCACATCTCAGCGCATGGGTGGCGACTATGCACCTGGGCGCCAAGGACGCCATGACATTGTGTTTTTTGAGCGCAACGGTTTACGGCATGGCGAATTTTCGCTTCGTGAAGAGCATGGCGCGTGTCCCGACGTGTTGCACGGTACGACACCTCTTCCTCCGTGGTCGTGTGAACATCAGATCAAGGCGCTCGCTTGGAATGCTGATGGCTCGGTCTTGGCCGTCCACTTGCAACGCGGTTCGGACCACGTCCTGCAACTGTGGACAAGTGGAAACTATCATTGGTACCTGAAACACGAGTCAGTGTACGAGGGCATGCTCAATCACCTGTCTTGGCACCCTGAGCAGCCTTGGACACTCTATGTAGCGGCGCATGGCCGCGTCGAAAAGCGGACGATGTGGCTAGAGACTGCTTGCTCTCGTGGCCCGCCACCGCATGATGCTGCCTGCGCTGCCGTTGTCGATGGCCATGCGCTATACTTAACGCCCTTTCGACGCGAAAATGTTCCACCGCCCATGTGTTCCGTGGCTATCTTTGACTCACCAGACAAGCACGCTCACACGCCGCCTGAGACGCCCATCCACGTCGCTTGGACGACGGACGTCGATGTCGATGGAAATACCTCTGATCTCGTTGCGCTCCTGTACTCGCAAGGGGTTGTGCATGTATGGCGCTTGCCCTATGGCTCGCTCTCTGCAGCCCAGCCACGCCCGCGTGCTCCGCTATTGCCTGAGTGCATCAGGACGTTGACAGTGCCACGTGACACGTATCCGTATCAGGTTGCGCTGTCATCAAAAAGTTCTTCGTTGACTGTGGCGGTGCTGGCCACTGATGGCGACAACGCGGCCGTATGGATGCTGAGCGATTCGGAGGAATCTCAGCCCGTACGCGTGACTCTCGATGGCCACGGTCCACGTCGTCTTGTGAACGTGCCGTCGAGCGCAGCTTTTGCCTTGCATGATGACCGCGGTGATGTCACACGACTGGCTCCCACGGAGCCTCCGACACCATTGGACCCTCTTCTGGCATTCTGCCCGACACTGCATGTTCTAGACATGGACGAGACACTCATGCCTGTTGGGCTGGCGGCAGATAGCCGGCTGCTCGCGCCGGACCGCGTGCTGGCGAAAGATGCGACTTCGTTCACTTCGACGAATGGCCTGCTTATTTGGACGACACACTCCCACGAAGTCAAGTTCCTGCCACTCTCGGCACTGTCTACGACGCCGAACATAGTACAGCTCAGCCGCCGCGTCGAGCGTGGCAGTCGCATAGTGACAGCTGTACCCAGTGCCATGTCGCTCGTGCTACAAATGCCGCGCGGCAACTTGGAGACGACATATCCACGTCCTATGGTGCTTGATGTTATTCGCAGCAAACTTGACCAATGTCTGTTTGGTGACGCCTTGCGCTTGAGTCGTGCACACCGTGTCGATTTGAATCTGCTGCATGATCACAATCCGATGGCTTTCCTCTCCAATGTGCCTGAAATTCTGCATCAAGTGGACAACATCGATCATCTCAACCTGCTTCTGTCGAATCTGCGAAATGAAGACGTCACACAGATGCTGTATAAGCCGTGGGATCCTTCGTCGCACACACCCGTGCGTGATCTCGATACCAAGGTCAACAGGATCTGCGATGTGTTCCTCGACGCTTTCCAATCTGCTGATGAGCGCCGCTTCCTATCCTGTATCCTCACCGCTCACGTCCGTAAGGTTCCTCCCGATTATGAAGGTGGGCTTCGGGTCTTGCTGAAGTACATCGACACAGATCCGCCCCTTGCTGAAGAGGCGTGTAAGTACATTATCTTCCTCGTCAGTGCCGATCAGCTTTACAAGGTGGCTCTGGGCATGTATGATCTGTCCCTTGCCCTTATGATTGCGCAACAGTCGCCGCGTGATCCCCGTGAATACGTTCCATTTCTGCGCGATCTTCGCTCCAAAGAGCCCTTGGAGTACCAACGATTCTGCATCGACGACCACCTCGGCCACCATGCGAAGGCACTGGCTTGGCTCGCACGCTCTGGCGATGAATCCCGGATGGAGTCGGCTATGGCGTATATGGTGCAACACAAGCTATACCGTGAGGGTCTTAAGGCATTCGCGAACGATCCTGAGCGGCTCCGTGAGGCGTACGCCCGCTTCGGCGACTATCTAAGTTCACATCAGCGCGCAGCTGAAGCTGCCACAGCCTACGAGCTTGCAGGCCGTTTGATCGATGCGATGAACGCGTACAAAGAAGCGGACCAATGGCAGCAGGCATTGACACTTGCACAGAAGACACGCATGGCTGGGCCAGAACTCACACACTTTATGCGCTCACTTGCGGAGCAATTAGAAGAGCAGCACAAGTACGAGCAAGCTGCGCGCGTCCTGCTGCGTCTGCCAGACATGGAAGCGGGCATAGAGCTGCTTTGCCGGGCACATGCATTCGTCGATGCACAATACGAGTGTGCTGCACATGATCGTTGGGATCTGATGGAGACGCATGTGGCACCAGGATTGCTGGAGACGCAGAGCTCCTTGCTCGAGGAAGCTTCTGAGATTGAAGAACAAATGACGAAGCAGGTACGGCGTTTGTTCGAACTGGATGCGAAACGAGACGAGGACCCTTCTGCGTTTTATGTCAGTGAGGACGTGCAGGCCCTGAACAATGTGGAAGTCTCGAGCGACATGTCACAGATGACGCAGTTCACTCGATATACAGCCGCCACAAGTGTTGCTCCGTCCATGTCGACGTTGTCACTTGGCTCCAAGTCGCGGCAGCGAGCAAAAGCCAAGAAGGAGGAGAAAAAGAAGAATGCCGGCAAGAAAGGCAGTGTGTACGAGGAAGGCTATCTTCACGAGTCGCTGCAAAAACTCTTGCAGACACGTCTTGGTACCTTGCAAAAGGATACGGCCCGATTGCTCCCAGTGCTTGTCATGTTCGGTGAGCGCCATCGCATAGCTGCACAGGAACTGCAGCAGAGGCTTTTGGCGCTCGAACAGTCTGCGCGGCGAGCAGCCGCAGACTTGGAAGAGCGGTACGCACGTCAAATGCAAGATCGTGCCGAGACAACGCAGGCGCTAGCGGCGCAAGTCACGCAGCTCGCTCATGGACCCGGTGCACCAAGCGAGACCGCCAGTTCCACGCTGTCGACACTGTGGAGATGGCGACAGATGCAAGAGCCCAAGAAGGCACCTACCGTGTCCCACGAGTCATGGAAACTACATCTATTGGAGGAAGTGTAGAATACATACAATTACAGCTTGGAAAATCTGGGTTTCGACTTGGACATCGTCGCACTCACTGACTCGATAATGTCATCTGTCTGGAGAGCAGCAGCGTTGAGGTACTGCATATATCTCAAGCCCTCTTCCACAGAATGATCTCGAGCATGCACAAGCGACAACTTGGTGCTCACGACAGCAACGGGCGACAAAGATGCGATGCGCTTCGCCGTTTCTACGGCCCCATCTGTTATATGGTTAGTCATGTCAAGATTCTTCTTGCACGCTTGTCGTGTGATACGTACGCAAAGCTTCTTGCTGAGAGGGAAATACCTTACTGACAAAACCAAGCTCTTTGGCCTCTGCTGCATCAAAGTCGCGTGCTGTCAGTGCCAACTCGCGAGCGAGAGAGTCGTTGCCGACGGCTTTCGGGAGTCGCTGCAATGTTCCGATATCAGCAGCAAGTCCAATGGCTGCTTCGCGAATCGAGAAACGTGCATCTTGTGACGTGTAGCGAATATCTACAGCACTCAAGATATCGATGCCAAGACCAATGACGTAGCTGTGGGATACACCAATGACAGGTCTTTCACATACTTCCAGAGACGATATCGCAGCTTGGAAGCGCTCAATCAACTCGCGAAACATCATACCTCGCCGTGCTGCATCCACGTCCCTCTCAAGTAATTGACCTAGCACGTTTTCGCGCACTACTGTGTGTAAGTACGAATAAAGAAAACGATGACGGGGAAAGGGGGAAAGGCAGAGAACTTGGATAGGTCACATACAGTCCAAACCTCCTGTAAAGCACTTGCCATTGCCGTACAATACAACGACACGCACATTGCCATCGCGGCGGATGTGATCGAAGATCTGATGCATCTCAGTCCACATTCTGCCATCAGTGTGCTTTTCTCCAAATAGCGTGCCACTTACGCTACACAGAATGCATTCACTGGCGGGCGGTTCAATGCGACTCCTAGCACCGATTCAGCGAGCCAATGGAGCTTAAAGTATCTAGGCGACGGAATGCCTTCGTACGACATATGAGCACTAGCACAATGGTTATGTGTGGAGAGATGCGAGCCAAACAGCCTACTTCATGCTTGCTTGACTCTCCTTATTCCCCGCCGGCTTGACGGAAAATTCGTGCTCGTGGGGCGATGATGACTAAGCTCTCTTGAACAATGCGGGGAAGAAAGCCGAACATGGATAAGCAGGAACTCGATCTCCAGGCACCGCTTATCTCCGCATCGTTCCCCTCGACCATGCCTTCTTTCAAAGGTGCACAGACAATAAAAAGTTGGTTTCACAATGACTCGTCCGTCACCAACAGCGACATGCCAAACTCATCTTATACATTTTTCTCTAAAATGGCGTCCGTCTCGCTTCACAGAGCCGATAGAATGCGGTTCCTAGGGTTTCCACCCGAGATTCTCAATATGCTGCGTGACACAATCAAGCAGAGCTGGCCTTTAGGGATCCAACTGGAAAAGCCTTACGGCGGCTCACACGAATATGTTCTGTGGGGATTTCCTTGGGATGGAAAAGGTCAAGCAGGCATTGAAGCTCGAAGGCTTGTGCGCAACGTGTTAGCAGCGCTGTATGGCGCGGGCTGGATTCTGATATTCTCAACCGATGTTAGCAAAAAAGAGACTGACAAAGACACCATGATTTTTCGCCATCAAATGCCTCCGCCGCCACCCTCCGAGTGGATTAGCATTGCGTTCTCGCAGTTCAACATGGTGCGACTGATTGACGTTCCACCAGATCTCTCATGGGAGCTCCACAACGCCTTGACGATTGCTCGCTTGCGTCGAGAGCCACACCAATATTCACAGGGTGTCACGGAAATAGCGTTGAACTCTAGCTACTGGTACGCGGAGGGTTCAGACACCATGCTTGCTCGCCAATTAATACTACAGTTGGTTTTGACACTCGAGCAGCATGGCTTCACAGTGTATGCCTCTGTGGATCAGAAAAACACCTATCAAGAACATCGCTCCGAGACGGATACTTGGCATTTGTGCAGACCTATTGGATGGAAGCCGGGCATGCCTGTCTTCCATCGCTAGGGCATTGTACGACTACGAATGACACTGGTGGTTGCTTGTGGCTCTATCAGATCTTACCCCTCATAACAACATATATTTCACGCTAGCAATCCATGTCCTACAGTTCTGCGAATGTACATCACTACTCATTCTCATCTACCTGTCGCGCTACTCGCTGCCCTTCACGAAGCATGATTCTCTTGGCCTGGGATCAGCATAGTTGGACTTGGCTCTAGTCCCGGAACGAACACTCGTTGCCACATGTGTAGGTGCAGCCCCGGAAAGTTCCGATGCACCCTTTCCGTTGGCACATGAAGTATATACCAACCACGACCAAAATATGAAGCAGCGTTGACCATGTAGGCCCTAGCCTTGTCGTAGGGGACCATCACTGTTCACCCGAGTTTTCGTCTGTCCGTGTCATTAACCAGACTATTGTAGAATAATCCATATATCCAAAGCGCCTTTACATTGTCTATAGTTCACGTCCGGACACGATTCGTGAATGCCTAAACAAAGCATATATACAATGCATTCAACATCAACCCTGGACACAATACTTGCTTTTGGAGCGGAGAAAGGGTCCATATCTATAGAGTAAGAATGGTGCAGGTATACCAACAACTGCCACAATCAATGCCAAAACTGACATAGTCCATCCAACGCCCAAATTCGTCAGCATGGCGTTTGAGAATAACAAGAAAACAAAGGCCATCAGTGAGCGCGAAGATGTCACAGCGCTAATTGCGGATGCAGCGTAAATTGTCATAAGATCAGCCAAATACATTTGTATTAAAAGCATGCTGCCAATGATCCCGGAGCCCACAAGTATGAGACCAATGTCTGGCGCAATCCAGAATTTGTGGTAGTCAGCCGTCCACCCAAACAAAAGCATGCCAGCGGGCAACACATAAACGGTGATCATAAGCAAAGGAAGCTTGTACTCAGGACGCCTGCGGCCATGTTTTCTGCTCAATCGTTTGTACATAAAGTCGATGAACCAGCCACCGAATTGTCCAAAACCCACCAAGCCGATCATGAGCCCAATGTAATGCAAAGATGCGATGCCCACATTGTACTCGTAATGATCGCGAAAGACATAAGGAAGTGAAGCAACGTTGAGGTAGAAACACGCGTAAACAATTGACATGTACAGGGCAGGGAGAGTGACGAGTGGTTCCGTGATGAGAAAAATCAATGGTCTGAGAAGGATTCGCTTGACTTTTTGCCAAATAGTTTCTGATCGCATTTCGAATGATGTATGATATCGCTTTTCGCCCGACTCCCTGCGCAGCTTACGTGCCTTTAGATACAACAAACGAGGAGCATACGTCTCTCGAACGAAAAATATACCAAGAACGCAAATAAAGCCTGCAAGTATGGTCGAGACCCAAAATACCCAGCGCCAGTGATCCTTGCCCCACCCCTGGATAATCCAGCCGCTTATGATGGGCGCCAGAGATGGACCGAGGACAGGAGCGATCGTGTATAAGGCCATAGCTGTGCCACGCTCATGCACCTCAAACATATCAGACACAGTGCCGCCACCCATGGGTATAATAGCGCCACCAAAAGCACCTGAAAAAAAGCGCAGCACCAACAACTGAGCGGCAGTATTGGCCACGGCACAGCCGATGTTGAAGACAATGAAGAATATAGAACAAACAAGCACCACGACGCGGCGTCCATATGTCTCACTTACAGGTGCAGAGCACAAGGGACCAACGACAAATGCGAGCATGAACAAGCCAACCAAGAGGTTTTGTTCAAGCTTCGACTCTATGTCTAAATCTTCAGCAATTGCCGCCGAAGCAGGTGACACCACTGACGAAGCAAATGGTCCGATAAGCGAGAACATTGCGTACATAGCCAAGTTCGATACACGATAACCGAAAGACCATGTACGCGGGTTTTCATGCTCCGAGTTTGTCGTCTCAAATGTGACGAGAAAGGGGTCTGGCTTTTGCTCAGCATCGCCTTTCTCTTTGGGTTCAGAGCGCGTGGTACTACTGCGGCGCATGGACAGTGGTTGGATCTTGCCTTCTTCGATATCTTCCATGTCCTGACCGCGGATGTCCTCGATGCTTTGGACATTATCTGGCAAGGCCTGACGCGCTCTGGCCAAGCGATATTCGAATCGCGCACCTTCCTCGGCATCTTGAGACTCGTAGCGCTCGAGCTTTTCGTAAATCTCAGAGAACGCGCGCTTGAAGATGTTTTCGTTTGAGCTATCTGCTTTCAGCGTCATTTTTGGTGCTTCGACAGCCGTGTGGGCATTCAGCGCATCTGCCAATGGTGGAGCCGCCATAGACGTACGCCGAAGGTAATGTACTAAGCCGCTAGGTGCCGACGTGCTCCAAGTTCGTTCGGCTCTTCTTTGATGGCGGAATGAAGACCTAGACTCCTTCGGCTTGTTTTGTATCTTGGTGATATCAGGTAAACTCTCGCCATCTTCGCTCGCGACAGCGACACTTTCTGCGACGGGGCTTCCGGCCCTTTGTTCTATTTCAGGCGAGTACTCGTTCGAGGAACTTGATACGATAGGCTGGCTCAAGATCGCATGGTCAGCGAGGGGATCCTCGACCGCCGACGATTCGGGCTTCTCCTTGGTCACCTGTTCATGCATGAAAGTTGGAGAGAAAGCAGGTACTGGCTTGAATGGAACTCGACCGAGTTTCCCTAGTGTGCGCCTGACGCCCTTACTCACAGGGTGTTGAACTGACGCCAAGCACTCGCTCGCCTCGACCATTCACATTTATCAATCGAACTCTCATCTAGGTTTCAGTGGAGGTGGCATTGGGCGTCATTCACGTGATATATCGGGTTTGGTCGCTTGTCTTCCCGAATACGAGACCATTTACGCAGTACAAGCGACGAACGACGTCCTCCACGGCTAGAAACATCATTAGCAGCAACACCAGCCGTCGCAGCAGCAGCATTGGTGTGGAGCTATGAGACCTATGCTGTGCATGGTGGGCGGCCTGCGGCTACGAGCCATCACATGTGCCAAAGCAGCCCCGTGTCATGGACGGGGTCAGATCCGACTGCTTGCGACGGGCTCGTCAGACGATAAAAAACCGTCCACAGCGAAATTCCGCGTGCGTCCGACAACACCACCGCCACGATACCCGCCGCAGGAAGCACCTGAGCCCATTCTTTTTGATGAGCCAGCTGTACCATTTCCGCACCGCACAGCAAATCAGCACGCGGCTTTCCGTCGCGGCTCGCGACTTCTTTCGTATGTGCTAGGAGTGACTCTCGTGCTCGGTGGCACTGTTTATGTTGGCTGGAACAAACTCTCAGCAGATGCAGGCACGACGATGACCCCACCATCATCGTCGCCATCAACATCTTCTTTCTCGAGCCTAGAATCGCTATATGCAGATTTGAAGAAGAGTGTCTCTGACTCGAGTGCGTCGCAGACAGCCCAGTTTATGATTCTTGCACTGAAACGGTCGACGACTATTATCAAGGCTGTAGCTTTGTGTGTCTGGGACTACCGGCGTGTCCTGAATGCGAAGTATGCATCAAAGGAGGAAGAGGAAGAAAGTCTGCGTAACTGTCACTTGCGCTCCGCACAGCGCTTGCTTGTTGCTTTGCAGACGAATGGAGGCCTTTATATCAAGCTGGGACAGCACTTATCGTCAGTGATTCTGCTGCCGCCAGAGTGGACAACGACGATGCGTCCGCTGCAGGATCAAAATGAGCCAACACCTTTGCCGGAGCTCGAGGTCCTCTTTCAACACGAAACAGGGAAAACGTTTGATGAGGCTTTTTCTTGGCTGGATGAAAAGCCTTTGGGTGTGGCATCTCTTGCGCAGGTGCACCGCGCGTGTGATCGAGAAACCGGCCAAATCCTCGCTGTCAAGATGCTGCACCCGAACGTGGAGCGGTTCTCTGACATTGACATGCGTATGGTAACAATTCTGGTGCACTGGGTCAAGCGAGTGTTTCCTCAGTTCGCCTTTGATTGGCTTGCTGATGAAATGAACAAGAACCTGCCGTTGGAGCTGGATTTCCGACACGAGGCTGGCAACTCACTGCGCGCGCAAAAAGACTTTGCCCAGTACAAGTCGACATGTGTGTACTTCCCCAAGGTACCATGGGTCCACAAGCGTGTGATGGCAATGGAGTTTGTTAAGGGACAACGGCCGGACAACCTTGCATTCCTGGCTGAACACCACATCGACAGAAATCGCGTGTCACAGGAACTTGCTCGCATCTTCTCACAGATGTTGTATATGCACGGCTTTTTCCATGCCGACCCACACGGTGGCAATGTGTTGATTCGTCCACGACAGCCTGGCTCGCGATCCGCGGAGAACTTCGAGATTGTGCTCCTGGACCACGGCCTGTACTTTGAGATCGATGAGGAGCTGCGTGCAAATTACGCGCGGTTTTGGCTCTCGTTGATCTCACGCTCATCGCCGAAAGTTACAAGAGAGCGCCGCAAATACGCAAGGCTTGTTGGCAACATCGACGACGATCTCTACCCGGTATTGGAAAGTGCGATCACCGGTCGCTCAGGCTTGGAAGGTAGTGACGACAAGAATCCAACAGGCGTGAAGGGAAAGCAGCGCAAGTCCTCTCTTCTGGATCTCGATTCAAGCTCGCGCCTGTCTGATGACGAAAAGGACCACATTCGTAAGACTGTGATGGAAAAAGAGGGGCTTCTTGTGGATGTGATGGCGCTACTTCGCCGCGTCCCACGTGCAATGCTCATGGTACTAAAGATCAATGACCTGACGCGCGCTTTGGACGCGAACTTGCACACAACGCATGGATCTGCACGTCCTTTTATCATCACTGCGCGGTACTGCGCAATGGCTGCGCGTCGTGATGATAAGGAACGACTGACGGCGCGCCGACGGTCGGAGGGGATTTCGTTCGGCTTCGTGAAGTCGTATCTCTCGTCCTGTTGGAACTATGTGTACTTCTATCACGGCCTCATGTTCCTTGAGCGCTTTTCCGATATCAAGGCTTACTTCGGTACATGGGCTCTGTATATCCGCGCTATGCTATCGGATGGCGGTTTTGACACCAGGGCGGCGCATCTTGCAGCATCAGGCGTTTTTGCGCAAGAAGAGGAACAGAAAAAAGAGCGTGAGGCAGGTGAGCGCGCGAAGCTAGCGCTCAAGTCCGATGCTAGCAGCACCAATTATGCGTAGACGGCGTGTTTCTTTCCTTGTCTTTGCATACTTTTTTGAGTTTTTTTTTTTTTTGACTCGTTCGTTCAAAGCCCCCCATAGGTTTTTTGTGCACATGTTGATCATCTACATATTTGCATGCCTATATATATATATATTTATTTATATACTTATGAATAGAAGTACAGTGTAAGCACTGCGGGTGTGCATGTGGTGGTTGTTGTGATCGGATCTCACGAAGGCCCATCCAAATAGGGTCAGTTCTCCCTGGCCAAACTGTCCACCATCGCACTTCGAGCTCGCTTGAGAAACGTGTAGACATCCCCGGTGCGCTCTAGCTCTTGAAGAAGAGCCTTCACAGTCGCGGCAGAGAGGATCGAATCATACGTGGGGACCTTGTATTGCGTTTTCGACACGTCTAACGACAGAATCGCTGACCGTGCAGGGTTGTCGCGTGATATGAGGGAGAATGCAAAATCGATAGTGCCTGCCCGGACACTAGGCGAAATAGTACACCCAGTTAAGCGTTCGAGCTGGGCTAATTCTGGCGCATTACGACGAACTTGCTCGCGCAGACGCTGGACTTGCACTTGTTTGTGCTGTTTTCGAGCCTCCATCTGAGCACGAATCTCAGACACTTCCTTCCGAATCCCGGCTGTTCGCTGTACGAGTGCTTCCCGCTGTGCCATCAGATTCTGCACACTGGCGCGTAGCTTTGCATCTGCATCTCGCTCAGAGGCCACATCTACGCAAAGGTGAGAATGCCTGTCAGCACCACATGGCGAACTGTTACGTACTTTCCCAAAGCTCTTTCTGAGCATGTTTCGTGTCTTCGCGCTCACGCTCCAGTGCACGAACGCGTTCCTGGATTTCAGTGCGTTGTGCATCAGCCGCAAGACGCGCTTCATCACACGAAGCAATGGTGCTCTGGACATAGTGGTCAAATCGGCGTGTAAATGACTGAATCGATGCATCCAAGTCGGAAAAGTCCAAGACAGTCGTGCTTGCTGGTGGAACAACAGGCGCCTCGGCTGAAACATCCATGGCGTCGGCATCATGTTCGGACGCCATCATAAAAGATACACGCGTCGACTGATCGTATCAGCGACCTATCCCCACTCTGAATACTTCCGACACAAATACTGAGCAAGCTGACCAAGCTTAGCAAGTTGAGTCGCCCCGGTCTACGATCAAGCCCCCGCCCAAACGCACGAGATCGTCGCGCGTTTTGGTTCTATGTGCCATGGAGCACGCGTTCATCCACGTTCACTAGCTCAGGTCACCCTGACTGAACATCACGTGCGTGCTCATCGAGGTGCGCGCATCACGTGGTCACTTGTGCAACCAGGCGCTTGGAGCGAGTGTACATCCAACAAGCAACACAAAAAACACAACACCTTTGTTCCCTGTCCACTGGTCCCCTGTCCTCGTCAGTGTGTGAGAGCGTGAGTGTGGATCTTTCTTTGTATAGCAACCACACCGCGATGAACAAAAATCACACATACTATGATTACACGAAAGAGAATGCGCCACGCAGCGCCAATGTCATGATGCCTGGATCCACATATAATAAGACGGACATGGGAGTGTCGTCTGTACCGACGCCGGCATCGCAGCAGCCGCTTCTGCGTCGCTTACAAGCGAACCAGCCTACCAGTTCACCACCAAAAACAGGCACCAACCCTAAAATTGCGGCGCATCCCGACGCGTTGGGCGTGTCGCCGAGCCCTACGAAGACGCATGCGGCTGCGTCAGCCGCCGCTGGGATAACACGCACATCGATTCGGAGCCTGAATCCGGCCGATACACTACAGGCGTGGGAGAAAGAGACGCTTCAGATGCCTGAAGTTCAGCGTAAAGCCACACTTGCCCAAATGTACTTCCTAAACCATTACTTTGACTCGCTTCGGTACTTATCAGAGCGCCGTGCGCGCCTTGCTGACTTTGAAGCAAGGATGGAGGAGCGTGGCTGGGCTGGATCTTCACCTTTGGCATCGTCGTCTTCAGCATCACTTGCTGGAGATCCGCTGTCTGACTCCATGCAGTCTATGTCTTTGAGTAAGCCACAGTCATTAGTAACGAATGTGCGCGCATCCCCTGAGTATGAGAAAGAGCGTGCCAAGCTTATGGCTTACGAGCGAGAGCTGCTGCACAAACGACGTACCAAGCTGCGTCTTCAGCAGTTCCATATTGTGACGCAAGTAGGTCAAGGCGGTTATGGCGAAGTCTTTCTTGCACGCAAGCGCGACACAGGCGAGCTGTGCGCTCTCAAACGACTGCGGAAACGTGTGCTGATAAAGATGGATGAGGTCCGGCATGTTTTGACGGAGCGTGATATCCTTACAGCTACGCGTTCGCCATGGCTTGTGCGACTGTTGTATGCATTTCAGGATGAGTCGCATGTGTATTTGGCCATGGAGTATGTGCCGGGTGGTGACTTCCGTACGCTGCTGAACAACAGTGGTGTGCTACGGGAAGAACATGCACGCTTCTATATTTCAGAGATGTTTGTGTCGGTAAATGAGCTCCACAAACTTGGATACATCCACCGCGATTTGAAACCAGAAAACTTTCTGATCGACGCGACGGGCCACATCAAGCTTACAGACTTTGGTTTGGCGGCAGGAGCGATCAATCCTGGACGCATCGATTCGATGAAGCGCCGTCTTGACCAGGTGAAAGACACCGATGTTGTGTACCGTACGCCTGCTGAGCGGAGCTCTCTGTACCAGATGATGCGCACACAGAATGTCAAGTACGCTGACTCCGTCGTGGGCTCGCCAGACTACATGGCGCCTGAGGTACTTCGTGGGCGCGAATATGGCACAAGCGTTGATTACTGGAGTCTGGGATGCATTTTGTACGAGTTTCTATGCGGCTTCCCGCCGTTCAGCGGCGCACATCCTGACGAGACGTGGACAAATCTGAAGAACTGGCCAAAAGCACTTCAACGTCCCGTGTACGAGAAGCCAGAGGATCTACAGTTCAATTTGACTGACGTGGCTTGGGACATCATTGTGCGTCTGATTAACTCGCCTGAAAGGCGCTACAACTCGCTCTCAGAAGTCCAGTCGCATCCGTTTTTCCGCTATGTGGACTTGATGCGCATGCGCGAAGTGGCTGCACCTTTTGTACCACAGCTAGAGAATGAGCTCGACACAGGCTACTTTGACAACTTTGATGACCCCGCCGACATGGCTAAATACAAAGAAGTGCAAGAGAAGCAGCGACACGTTGAGGCTATGGAGGCGAAGAATGGGTTGTCGGATGGTGGACGTGCGATGTGGGTCGGCTTTACCTTTGGCAAGAATTGGGGCAAGAGGACCCCATCTTCACAAGTGCCAGTGCCGGATCGCGAGGGTAGCAAACTCTCGATGATGTTTTAAGTTGGACAATGAATATGCCACGGGCTAAGCCGTGATGGGAAGCATGAGAACGAAGGAAAGACGTGTGCGGGGGCGGGCATGCTCGCAGCGAATCGATATTCATAAGCATGTGCGCGATGCGCGGAATCACGCGGACCTACGAATGTACACTCTAAGGTGGTGGCGGGACACCATTTCCATACAGACACAATGACATAACTTATGAGAGAGTCGACAGACATAAGAGCAGAATATCAGAGAAGCTTGAATTGATGCACAAATATGAGATAAAACAAACTCTTCAACTAGTTATGTGAGAGCTTTTCACTGAATGCCCAGGAACGACTTCAGCGGCTCGTAGCCGAGACCCAGATTGTACAGGCCGGCACCCAGCATCACGACGATCGTGCCGGCGAAGCCAAAGATACGGAAAACCTTTTGATGCGATGGGCGCAGCATAGCGAAACCGTGCGAGACACGTGCAACAAACAGAGTCGAGAATGCAGCGTGGATCCAAGCAGTAGGAGCTCCATTCAGCTCAGCAAGGAAGAGCAGCACGAACGTGAAGGGAGTGTACTCGAAGAAGTTTGCATGCGCACGCACGGCACGCTGAACCTTTTCGTTGTTTGCGGGCTTGCTTGCATCCAGAACACCGGTGCGAAGACGCTGGTACCCGACGTTAGCAGACAGGTACGTGTAGTAGCCGGCGAAAAGAGCCGAGTAGACAAGCGAGGCCTGTATAGGTCAGCAAGATTGCAACAATATGGGAAGTGCAACGTACGGGCGAGAGCACAAAGAGAGGCATGGTCAAGATGTGTTGTGGGTGTGTTGAAGAGGGGTTGTGGGGGCAGACCGGCGGTTTATATAAGGCATTGTTGCCACTTGGCTCGGGCGCGGGAGTTGGCCCGGCACCCGTGTGGATACCATGGGGATTATGATACATTTACATAATCAAATGGCGTAATCTTCAAGGGACCCTCAGGCGCACGGTGTGAGTGCGCAAAAGTGTGGAGAAGGGCGCGGACTGAGACTCAAATAGTAAGATCAATACGCACGCGACGGCGGGAGAACTACACTGTCGCAGGGACAGTTGGTGGTGTTGATGACTCAGCACATGTCTGGCGAAAGCAGACGTCGAGAACGTTTTGTCATTGCCACCAGCTGACGGCGTCGCTGGTCAGTAGGCGTTGGGTTGAACACCAGCAAGAACAGCGAGAACAGACTCTCGCCTCAGCATAGGAGAGAGAGAGAGAGAGAGAGAGGAACGAGCATGTCTGAGTGCGTACGAATGTTTTAGTGGGTGGTGATGAGAATTGGCTCTTTAGCTACATGTAGCAACATGCGTCCTATCCACCCTAGTAAGCGACACAACTAACACGAAACAGGGAGCGTGGATCGGCGTATGCTTCGGCGTTTATGGAGACCTCATCAGATGGGCTCGCTGAGATGCTGTCACGCTTGCAGAGTGGGGGCGCGAATCCATTCACACTTCTCATGCCAGATGCAGGAGCCATACCTGTGACGGCGCTACGTAGGCAGCGGAGCTCGTCACAAGAATCGGCACAGGGCGACGAGAGCACGAAAAATGTCAGTGCAGAAGAGAAGCGGGAGGGAGAAGAGAAGCTTGCGCGCGTATACGAGAGCTTTGACTTTGACGCACTCTGGACCCGCCTAAGTGAGGCGCTGACGCGCTTGCGAAGGGATCCAGGGTCTGCCCAGGTGCTTTTGCCCATGATTGAGAGTTTGATGGTGGTGTCTCAGCATGTCATGGGCACATATGCACCAGAGGATGCACCACTGGAGTCAGTGACGTCGGCCCCAGGCACGCGCCGCGCGCAGATGGAAGCCGACTTTCTCGTGTTCACAGAGAAGCACCGCAAGATCCTGAACCTGATGGTGCGACAGAACCCTGCGCTAATGTCAGGCTCGTTTTCGCTCCTCGTGCGGAATCCCAAGGTGCTGGACTTTGATAACAAGCGGAACTACTTTTCTCAGCAGCTGCACAAAGGCCGCCGCGAGCATTATACCCCATTGTCCTTGACGGTTCGACGGCAGCACGTGTTCTATGACAGTTTCCAGTATTTTAACCGAAAATCGGGGCCAGAAATCAAGCATGGTAAGCTGAATGTACGCTTCCATCATGAGGAAGGTGTGGACGCTGGTGGTGTGACGCGCGAGTGGTTTCAAGTGCTGTCGAGAGAAATGTTCAACCCGGACTATGCGCTGTTTCAGCCATGCGCAGCGGACCGGACGACGTACCAGCCGAATCGGATGAGCTCGGTAAACGACATGCACCTGGCCTTCTTCAAGTTTATTGGCCGTGTGATTGGTAAAGCGATATATGACGGCCGCTTGCTCGATGCGTACTTTACGCGGAGTTTCTACAAGCATATTCTTGGACGCAAGGTGGACTACAAGGATCTCGAGGCAGTGGATCCTGAGTACTACAACAGCATCGAGTGGATGCTACATAACGACATCACAGACGTGCTAGAGCTAACGTTCTCGGTGGACGAGGATGTGTTTGGCGAGACACGTGTCGTGGAGCTGAAGCCGGGGGGTGCGTCGATTCCCGTGACGGAGGCGAACAAGCACGAGTATGTGCGCCTTGTGACAGAGCAGCGCCTAACGAACTCGATCCGCTCGCAGATCGATGCGTTTTTGGATGGCTTCCACGAGGTGATTCCTCACTCGCTGATCCAGCTGTTTAGTGAGCAGGAGCTGGAGCTGCTGATCTCTGGTCTACCAGACATTGATGTGGACGAATGGAAGAACCACACGGAGCTGCAAGGCTACAAGTCCAGTGATCCGGTGATCCAGTGGTGGTGGCGAGCTGTGCGCTCGTTTGACCAGACGGAGAAGGCGAAGCTTCTGCAGTTCATCACAGGCACATCCAAGGTGCCACTGGAGGGATTTGCCCATTTGCAGGGCGTCAATGGGACGCAGCGCTTCAATATCCACCGTGCGTATGGAGAAGACCGGCTGCCGGCAGCGCATACATGTTTCAATCAGCTGGACCTGCCGGCATACGATTCGTATGAAAAGCTACGGAGCCAGTTGCTACTAGCCATGAACGAGGGCTCAGAGGGCTTTGGCTTTGCTTAAGACTACGCGAGACCAGCGAAGCAAGAAGACGGCGCCCAGCAGAGCAGGTTCCCCCTTCCGCTCGCCTACCTCTTTCCATATCGTCGACACTTACATAAAGAGAGGTAGTAGAGAGAGAAATAGAGAGATAGATAGAGAGGCGTCGATGTGCGAGGCCGTTGGAGTGACTTGGGTCTCAGTCGCTTGTGCGGGATGGACTCGCTAGCGCAGGCAAGCGCCTTAAAACGTAATCCAGCCGCCCGTGTCCAGCGTCGACTCTATGCGGCGTGTGACGACATTTGCAAGGCCATGCAAAAGCCACTGCTTACGAAGCTCGTCATAACGCTGAGGATGCAGGCGCTGTGGTCGGGACTTGAGCAGGTATCGATCGACTTCGCCATGCGAATTCAGGTATGGCGACGACGAGAAAGTGCCGTTCTCCTGGTAGAGAATGACAATGGCGTTGTTGCTTATGCGGAAATGTAGGCCCAGTGAGCCACCACACTGCTTCATGTGCTGATGGCATTCGCCATGCGCTTCATCGTCGGGATCCGAGCAGCAATACGATTGTTCGCACAGCACTTCGCCACATAGCAGGCAGAGGGAAAATGTGGGTGGCAACGTGCCGCAGCGACGGCACGTGCGGTCTTGCGTCTGCTGCAGGAGGATCGTGAGGTCGCGCGGCAGGGGCAACAGCTCGTATATGTGCGGGTGCTCCAGGACCAAGCTGTCGACCGACTGCGCGGGACCCTGCTGGATCGGCAGAGGACGGAACAGCGGGGCCAAGTGCACGTAGGCATGCTTGGTCCATCCCTCGACGAGCATCGTAAGCAAGGCGTTCGGCTGGGAGTGCACCGGCAGAGCCTCGGTAGGGGGGATGATCTGCAGCGAGGCAAGAAGCGACTCGTACTCCGAGTCCGCATCAACAACAGGGACAGCCTGTTCGCCCGCGACGACACGCATGAGAATGGCAGCGCGGCGCAGGAAAGGCAGCGTGTAGGAGCAGAGCGCTTTAGCAAGCTCGCCATCTGACAATTGGTCGAAGCCAAGAGTCATGTTCCCACGCACATAGCCGACGAGACTCACGATGCTGGTGACGAGCCACCGCGCATGTGGGAAGATGCGCAGGGCTGCATCCAGGTCGGACGAATCCACTGGTGACGCAGGCTTGGTGGGTTTCATCATAGGCTGCGCAAGACCAAACACACACTGCACCAAATTCACGTAGAACATGAGCGTCGCGACGTGACGCAGCTGGTCTGGCACGAGGACAGCTGCTTCTACAAGGACACCCAGCGCATGGCGGAGGAGGAGCGGCGAGCGCACGGCAGGCTCGCTTGCCCAGTGCGGGAGCAGACGCTTGTAGAGTCCTTGCTGGAGCATGTGCGCATCTTGGACATGGTGCGCAACGAGGCGAGCCGAGGCGCCCAAGGACTCGAGCAGCATCTGCACGACACGCACCTGCGTCGCGGAAAGAGAGTGTGCGATGGGCTGGGGCATGCCGCGCTGGGCGATGTCCAGCTGCGCGATCGTGTAGGCGACGAGAGAGTCTGGCACGTACATGGCGGTGTTGTTGGATCCAAGAGCATCCAGGACGGTCGCGTGGCGCTCCTGCAAACGAGAGTGGGCGGTCTCGTCAGACAGGAGCTGCAGCACATTCGTGTAGCGCTGGAGCATGTGGCACTCGTCAGCGCCAAAGATGCCAGCGCCCAGGTCAGGGTTGTGCGGCTGGGCCGAGCCGGACACAAGCCAAGGGACGAAGCAGCCGGTGCCATGGACCATGTCCTGATGGTCCGTCAAGACGGCCGAGTCGGCGGGCGTGCTTTTGAGGATCGCAATGTTCACACTGCGGACCCATTCAGAGAGCGGCGCCGGGCTGAGGTGCACATGACCCAGGGACTGCGCTGGCGAAGAGGGGATCACATGGCTCGTGTCCCACAGTGCCTGGGAGCCCAGGCTCGAGACACCAGGCTCGGGCAGGAGCAAGTTGCCCAGCGACTTGCATAGCGGACACACGTACTCGAAGCGCGAGAGATCTTCGGGGTGGTTCCGTGCGATTTGGAAGGCATGCCGCTGCTCGGTGCTCTGTAAGTACGTGTGGAAGCAAGACACATGCATGCTGTGCCCGCACGACACAGCCACGAGACCCGTGACGTGCGCCGGCGCTGGGTACCCGAGCTGTGAGCCGCGCTCGTCGGTGCGTGTGTATTGGCCCCGCATGCGGTCCCGCGAGGACCCGTGGCTGCTGTGGATGTCGTCGTGCGGAGCGGCTCGTACGCGATCGAGATTCAGCGGTGTCGCGAGCACATCGCTTAGCGCTTCCGAGGTCCGCGGGACAGACGTGCGCACAAGACGGCTGTGCTGAACATGTACGAGTGTGCCGAAGGAACTGCCACTGTCCAGCCGCTCCTGACACAGGATGCATGGGCCGTAGCCTTGTTCGGTGTCGTCGTCGTCGTCGGAGCCAAGCTCGTCCTCGAGTTCGGCCAGCAGACTCTGCTGCTGCGCAGAGAACTTTTGTAGGATCGCAGTCTGTCGAGCACGAGCGGCTTTGCGCCGCGCATCGTCGTCGGTCGGCTGCTCGGTCGGCTTTTGAACGTGCTGCACAAGCCCCGCCGTGTCGGGCGCCCAGACGGCAGCCTTTTCGAGGATGTACGTAACCTTGGGCTTGTACGCGGCTGCCTGCTGGCTGTGCTGTGAGAGCTGTACTAGAAGCGCCACAAGTGTGCGTGGAGAGGACGCGGCCGAAGCAGCCGCTGTCGTAGCCGCTGTCGCACCCTCTGTCGCACCTTTTGTCGCCGAGATTGGATCGGGTGTGTGTACAGGCACCTCGTGTGCCGATTCGGCCCGCTCGTCCGTTTCGCTGCTGGCGTCACGGCTCGTGCGCTCGGGCATAAGGATGTTGGCGACAAACTCACGGCCGCACTCCTCGATGCCCTGAGCGATCAAGTGCAGCGTCACATTCATGAGCGTGTCAGGAGGCTCCGGCTGTGAGATTGCATACGAGAGAGCATAGAAGAGCATGTCAGCCATCACGGGACTTGTGAATACATGAGCCAGGCCGCTGAAGGGCGTGGTGGCCAGTACATGGAGTTGACTCGACTGGTACAGCGGCAGTGTACAGCCCTGCTGCCGCTTCTCAGCAAGAACCTGCTCAGCCTGCTCACGCTGGTTGCGCGAGTAGTGATGGAAGAATGGCTGAACATCGGCCAGGTATGCAGGGCGCAGCTCATACAGACCGTGGTCGGCACTGCCATCAGGTTTGCGGAAATGCGCGACACGTGCGAGCTCGTGGTCAAAGCAGCCATGGTCCGTGTACCGCTCGGGGATTTGTTTCGTCAGGTCCGAGTACGTGCATGGGCCTAGGGCCAGGTAGTGGATCAGCTCGTGGCGGACCTGCGCTTCGATTGGCCAGTGTGCCATGACGCTCACCTCGTTGAGCAGCACCGTCAGGAGCAAGAAGAGCTCCTCCGTCATAAACACGAGCTGTTGTGCGTCGTACACGTTGTGTTGCGCCGAGCGGCCCGACAGAAAGTCAACGAGCTCAAAGCGATCCAGGAGCGTCGCGAGGAAACGCTCGGGTGTCGTAAACGCCATACCACACTGCTGGAGGAACAGGTCCTGGTCGTACATAATGTCCCGCATCCACATCGAGTCGCGGTAGTGGTAGGCCTGCGACCTGATCGCAAACCCATTGCGAACCCACACGTTGCATCGGATCTGCGCGAGCTTCACAGCCACACGCACGGGGTGCTCCATCAGACGCAGCCAGTCGTCCTCGTTCAGCACAGGAAGCAGTGCGTCGATGCTCTGCACCTTGTGCAGGTGCTTGAGAGTCTCGGCAAGGAGCCAGTGCATCGGGTGGTGGAAGCTGACGGGCTGCGACGACACACTGAACGGCACGACGTCAACGTCGTGGCGCTTGGCCTCGGTGCCTGAACGCGTGTCTTGGAGCGGCGCATGCTCCAACGCCGGCAGCTTCATCGGCCGCATGGTCAGCGGCGGGTGTGTCGCAGGATCCAATGCACTCAGACGCGCCATGTGGCGCAGGATCGTCGTGCCGATGAACCCAATCGCCTCACACAGGCGCGCGTTGTCCGCGCCCGCGAACGCCTCGCCCAGCAGCTTGGCAATGCGTCCGAGATGCGAGTTGATGTGGAAGACCTGAATCCACAGCTCACTCTCGAACTCAACATGCGCATGCACCGCACGCTTGTCTGGCGCCATGCCGTGGAAGAGAGCAAAGAACTCGAGCCACATGCCCAGATACATCTCCGCATGCTTGACGATGTCGAGCTGCACGTCTCGTGCGCCCAGCAGATAGCGGATGTCGTAGAAAATGTGGTAACATTTCTGCTGCCGAAGAAGCGCCGTGTCAGGACTCGCCTGGCCACGTGCAGGGAGAGGCGCTGGCAGGACGAGCGACGTGATGCGCGTCTCGTTGTCGTTCGCAAATAGAGCCTGCAGCACATACAGCAGCACCACAAGAAACTGCCGCTCGACCACAAGCTGCGTCGCAATGCTCGGCACGCTGAACAGCTGGACAGTCATGTGATAGATCGAGTGCTCGGGCTCGCGGTCATGCAAGATGAACGCCTCGACGAGCTTCGGATACACAGCGCCAAAGCGCAATGCAATCTGCCGCTTCGCCTCACGACACGCCAGCAGATCCATCAGTAGATGCCGCATTTGCAGACGCGCGCCCTTCCACATCTTTGTGTCGAGAAGGAGCAGTGTGTCGAGTATGCAGAGCCGCGTCGGATCGAACAGATCACGGCGGATGGCCGCAGGTGCCTCAGCCCACTCCGGCACGAGCCACGGCCGCAGGAGCGTCTTCGTGATTTGGGCCTTGATCATGCGCCCGTCTGACGTCGCATCGGCGCTATACAACGAGCAACTGGCAAGCTCCATAAGAAACTCGAGCACGCATCCCGCAACCTCTTCAACATAGTAGTCGAATGCATGCTGCACCGTGACAAGCAGGTAAATCACGCCGATGCGGCGTGCCATCAGGACGAGCCGCCGCACATCGTCCGACATCGCCACAACCTGCCGGCCGTGCCGGTCGACAGCCTCGGCAAAGTTGCGTGCGTCCTTGGGCGTCATGTTGGTACATACCTCGAGAATCTTGTCTGACACTTCGTTGAAGCTGTGCTTCTCATCGTTCCACAGCAGTGCGACGAAGAGTGGCGGCTGCGGATCACGCTCGGCCCCATCAGACATATCCAGCCTGGCTTTGCCCTTCGCAGGGAAGGCATTCTCGAACGACGGCTGCCGCTTGATGCTGTCGACAACGTCGGGACCCATGACAAGCTGCGTCTGCTTGGGCGCATGTAGAAACGTTTCGAGCAGAAAAGCCGACAGAAGCGCCACAAATTCCCCGAGATCCTGCTGCACGTTCTCAGGCACGATTCCTAGGATCTCGTCGAGTGTCTGCTCGCCCCTCGGTACCTGCTCGCCACCCTCATGCTCAGGCGCATTGTGGGGGCAAAGACTGTGAAACTCACATCCAAGATCACGGTTCCACGCCTCTTCATCGCCACAGTCACAGCAAGCACCCCCCTCATCCGCCACCGAGAACACGACATCATGATCCTCACGTGCGTGGATCGAGTGGCGGAAGCACATCGCACACTGGACACATGTGTCATCGAACGAGCATTCATGACACCGGAAGATCGGCTCACCTTTGCGGAACACATGCCCACAGGCCATTCCGCGGCGGTTTTTTGAGTACTCGGGCTGTGATGAAGCGTTGGCTGCTATTCCTTCTGATGGCACTGCTGCTGCTGCTGCTGCTGCTGCTGAGGCGTGCGCGTCTTGCAGGGTCTCGGCACGCTGCTGCGCCATTGTGATGTGCCAGTCACATTGGTCCAAGAGAGCAAACGCATCTGCGCTGGTCGATGCGATGGAGGCGGGGAAGAGACTGGTCACGGGCACGGTCGAGAGCAGTTCATGACACAGGCGCTGTCGAACTTCACGAGCACGCGCTGCAGGCACACGATACGTGTCAGGGTTTCCTGGTATAGGTATGCTCGCGATGCGTGGAAGAAGCTCCACTACCGCACTCGCATGGTCCATGCTTCTTGCTGCTGTGAGCGTGCAAGTGACGGAGTGCGGTCGCTGGGAAATATAGGCAGGTAATATACTAGGCGGATGGGTGGATGGCCAGAAAAGATATGTGGAGGGCAAGTGCTTCCTCCTTACGTGTCGAAATCCATCGGCGCCGTGGAAAGTGACACGCCCGCTGCAGAAAGTGAGAGCGGCGGTCCTGAGGGACAGGCTCAAGGAAGTGAGGCTCGTAAAGCCACGCCAGCCTTCATCTCACGTAGCAGCATCTGTAGCAGACCAGCAGCAGCAGCAGCAGCGCCCACATCTTGTGCTGTGGCAGGTGCCAGTGCCCTAAGAAGACTGGATGACGAAGACATCACGTGAACGCCGGAGCAAGAAGCACATGAATCGAACGTGCGTTTTGCGGCGCACCACCCACCGCCGACGCCGCTAGGGGCAGGACATGTCCGGGGAAGTGAGTCATGTGTCGATGGACGCATGGAGGTGTGTACACACAGACCCAGCACGGCTCACGGATCGTGTCTGGAGGATCCAATCAGATCGACGGCTCGCGTTACACGCGTGCGTCGCCACCCAGCATGGAGTTTGATGCACCGCGTGTGAGCGTACGCGAAGACGCAGAACGACCACCGGATGTACCGAAAAAAGACTGGAGCATTACGCCAGCAGCCAAGGCGATCGCAGAGACGCGGCAGAGCATGATGGACCGCACCTGTGCAGAGCTGCTGTGGATCGAAGCGGCACATGTTCTGCAGGCAAGCACAGCGTTCAAAGTGCGACAAGCGAATGATATTGTTAAGCAACTAGAAATCCAGGATTCTGGTGCGCATATCCCGCCGCCATTGTCGGCGTCCGATGAAGCCGACATGGCGAGTGGACGGATGGAGGCGATCGGCCGGCATGTGGGCGGCAATCTGACCGAGCAGTACGTGGTAGACTTACACGCGCGCCACTAGAACGACTAACATGCATTTCCTTCAGACTGGTGCGTGATCGACCTCGCCTCCAAGACACGCTGGAACGTGTCAAGTTTGTGTGTAAAGAGTTATGGACAGTTGTATGGGACAAGCAGATTGACAACCTACGAACGAATCACCGCGTACGTCGACACGGGATAGGATGGGATAGGACGGCACGGAACAGGATTGGGGCGCTAGAGTCGCTGCTGCTGCCGCCCCCGCTATCCTTACATGTACCTTTTACTGACACACCGATGCTAGGGTGTATTTGTGTTACAGGATCAGGCGCTCAAAACCCTGGCGGCGTTGGGTCAGACAGACCGCACGAATGCGTACGTGGCGATGCAACTGGCGTATGCAGCAGGCCTCATCCAGGGCGCTATGGAACGCCTGGGCGTGCCATGCTCGGTGCAAGTGGATGCCGAGTTTCTTCCTATTTGTATGTGGAGGGATGCATGCTCCGGTTCCGATAAGCTAACGCTTCAGGTGCTTTTCATGTGCTGTCTCTTATACACATCTCCGAGCCCACGAGACTAGGCATGATCTC
>OJLB01000076.1_pt1 | contig 68950 bp, 48 predicted proteins | sample 1596861 | NCBI WGS metagenome assembly OJLB01 (sample SAMEA3904681, study PRJEB24821) | metagenome | biome: Builtin; feature: hospital; material: surface | place: USA | collected 2013-06-06
ATCATGCCTAGTCTCGTGGGCTCGGATATGTGTATAAGAGACAGGCGTAGAATCTGCCGTTTGATCGCACCACTGCTTTCTAGTCGGCGGTTCGCCAGGATCGACACAGCCGACTCAAGCGTCGAAATGATGGGGCGCTCTAGGCGGTCCACATAGAGTGGCACGTCCTCGAGATCACGTAAACCGTGCTCTTTCTGCCACGCACGCACAGCCGCGATGCGTTTGTCTGTATCGCGGGGGAAGACATCCTCAGCCTTGTAAAACTCACCGTCGCCAAGGCGCCTCGCTAGGACAGACTTGAGCTCGGGGAATTGGTCTAGCACATCCTTGATTAGAAGCACGGCTCGCGCACTGAATTCCCAGCCGAGGTGCGTGCGGCGCGAGTAGCCAAGCACCTTGCGGCTCTTGGCCTCGAACTTGAGGTTCAGGCCAATGTTCAGCTTCTGCCCTTTGAATAGAACGGTAATGCTGCTTGTCAGCTTCGCGAGTGCTAGCGACGACATGTGCAGTTGCTGAGCGATCGCAGGCGAACTAAAGTATGTGTCTGTCGCGCGTTGCTGCACGAGCTTGCGGATGATCGCTTGCTCCTGCGCCATGTCGCTCAGGAATGCAAGCTCGACCGTGATAAGCTCGGACGCAGAGCCAATCACACGGGCAGGGCAGCCGAAACCAGGCATACCCAGGAAAAACACTTTCGTGCCGTCAGGAAACTCTTCACTGACAGTCATAGGGGCACGCTCCAGGAACCGTGAATCAGGACGGCGCACCTGGTTGACCATGAGGGGCAGCGGATACACGACCTCATGCTCCGGAGATGGCTCGTACTGCTTCATGATAGAGCCGTCGTACCCGTGGCTCAGACCCTTCAGAGGACGCACATGCAGCAGCGCCGTAACGTCGTGCAGCAACACGCCACAACGCTTGCCGTAGTACTGGAGAACGGACTGCTCATGTTTGGAGAACGACGTCTTCATGTTTGCCGCCGGTGTCGTGCGGGTTACGACGTCAGCATCCTGCCAGTGAGCGCGGAACTCTTGCGAGCCATCGCTCACAGCCACGACGAGGCCCTCAAACAGGTATGGCCAGTGGATGTATGTTGTGTGACCGATCATGGCATCCGCGAGCGATTTTAGGTCGTCTGGCTGGTCGTCGCGACGCCCCACCGATAACATCATTGATGCGTCATTCGATGCATTGCCATGTACATTGACGCCATATTTTCGAAGCATGTGTGTGTGGGGGAGTGTCTTGATGCTCGGGAAGCCTGGCATCGCGTCTAAGCCAAGGTGGACGCCTTCCGGCAGCGTTTTGACGAACGACTTGCCCTCCATGGACGGCAGAGCATAGGTGAGGATGCGTGTATGATTGTCGGGCATGTCTGGCAGGAAACCAGGCAGGCTTGAAGGCACATGGCGTGTAAATGCGTTGTCATAACAGAACCTAAGTGGCACACCAAGCGTGTTGCGCTGGCGCTCCTCTGCGGTAAGGCCGCCCTCACGGAGCTGCAGCGCGTGAAGCAGACGCTCCTCGTCGATGAAGGGAATTTTCACGACGGCTTCCCAGCTGTTTTTCTTGCCGTTCATATCGCTTTCGTACTTGGTCGGATAAAAGTCAAGGATCGGCGACGACGGATCCGTCATCAGCGGCTGGAAGGCCGGCGGAATCAAATCTTTGCTGAGCGGCGGCAGTACGCCCATTAGCTGCTCAAACGGCAAAAATGGCCGACCCTTGTTGAATTGGAATGTAAAGTCCGATATGTTCTTCAGATCCGATACCTGTGGCGCATAGTGGTAGCGATAGAACCAGCCCCACGATGCATTGCCCTCGTAGTAATAGTACAAGACCCATTGCATGCCCTCAATGTAGTTATACACAATATCCTGGATGGCATCAGGATCATTGTACTTGATACCCATTTTCGTGTGGTAGTAGTCAGCCTTCCACTCCTTCAATGCGTCGTCAATCTCCTTCTCACGTTCGCGCTCTTCAGCTATCTGCTCCTCCCGTTCGCTCTCCTCCTCCGACAGGGTCTGGTTGCGGCTTGAAGCGAAGGGGTCATGTCGCTTTCTTTCGATGGGCAAGGAAAGATGCGACTCGAGCGTCGCCAGCATGCCTTTTTTCTTCTCTTCTAGTGCATCTATGCTATCCGGGATAGGAATGCGTACTTGCCTGATCATTGAGGGCTTGAGTGACATATAGCATTCAGCATCGTCTGTGGGTGACTCGTACGACTCGTCCTTCTCAAAGTAAAACACCATGTCTAGCTTCTCGGCCAGCTCCTGAGCGAACTGCACCAGGTCAGATTCAGGACGAACCACCACCATGAACTCCCAGGGTGCATTCTTTGGATCTGCGAAGAAATCGACCAGAAGTGATTTTACATTCAATACAAAGTTATGGTGTGCGCGCCGGATGTACTTGGGTGCACCGACCCTGTAATTCTTGAGCTCCCTCGTCCTTCTCGCTTTTGTTTTTTGTTCTAGCTGTGGCATGTGTTGGTGTACGAAACGATCTCGTTCCAGTTGGAAAAGTTGGTTGATCACAAGTTGCAGCCGCTCTGGGCGCAAGACGCCTTGCTCGTTCAGGTAGCCTCCCGCTTGGGGCAACACTTTCTCATATACACGAAACAAAAGCTCGATCGCTCCGTCATTGATCTGCAGTCCAGGTAGATGCGGGAGGAAATCGTTGCCGACAAATAGGTGTAGCAGGATGTAGTCATCAATGATCTTTTCCAAATCAAAAGCAAACGGCAGCTTGTCCCGTAGCGAGGCGAATTCCAACTCCAAGTATTCGCGTAGAAGCGATATGTGTAGCAAATAAAACGTCTGTGACTCGACGCCAACGGACCTGCGCGCACGTCGCGGCCCAAACGTGACTTGCTCACGCAGTAGAGCAAAATGCGGATCGTGGCTCAACAAGCCGAGCATAATGAGATCGGCATCAAGACCATATAGGCAGTGGCGCGTGTTCGGGTTATAGCCCGGCTGTGCCTTTATGGTGCGAATAAATTCCATGATTTTGTGCTCGCCCTCACCACAAGCTTCATGTCCCGACAAGATGACTTCCACGCCGCGCCAATCCGAGTCTTCGGACACTTTTTTCGCCACAAAGTACTCGAGTTGTTGTGACAGTTTGCGCATGAAGGATGTGCCTGGAGTAATGCAGTTGGAATCAAAAGGCGGCGACTCCGGCAGTTCTTCGCCGCGTCGGATCGCCTTTTCAACATTTTCCTTTGCTTCTTGTGCAGTGCGGAACCGACGGGAACGCTGCTGATTCATCTTGGCACGCGGGGCAACACCGTCGATCGCAAGGAAAAACACTTTGCGCGGTCGGATCTTCGAGAATAGATGCTCAATATACGCAAAGATCCCGAGGAAAATATCTTCTTCTTTCATACGAAATGTTGCTTCGTCATCGTTGGGGTGCGAGCTTCGTCACAACATGTCAGCGCACAACATCGTGTAATGCATACCAGTTATGGATAATGCCGTTCATATCTAGGGATCGGTTAGCCAAGCGATCGTGGGTGCGCCTTCGTCGACGCTCACGTACCCAAGTACAGATTATCAAATTCGGGTATACGGTTTTCTTCCACGAGCTGCATAATCACTGGCGATGGTTAGTATATCAAGCCAGCAGAAAAAAATAGCCCCTTCGATGCCATCACCTCACATACATGGATACCGTTCTGACAGCCATCTGAAATATTTTGGCACTCCTGATTTCGTTAATGTGATCCAAGTATCTTCAACGCACCCATCTTGACGACGAATAGAGATTTATTTTTTTTGGAATCTCCCTCGAAGGCTCACTAGTCAAGGAAGCAACGTTGCAACAATAAATTGCTTGTGCCTTCAACGCCACGACCTCCGAAAGAGGCGCGCGAATGAGTCGTGCGCGAGTGCGCATGCATACGTGCGTGGCAGAATGAAAGGTCACGTGGGCATGAAGCCGTGCTTGGCACGCACGCATGCAAAGCCGCCCGCCGCCTTGGCCTTCCCTCCCCCAAAAAATTCAGGCTGAATGTAAGCATGGCTTCAGCCCTGTGAGGGGGAATGTCTTCCATCACCCTCCACTATCATGCATACCCTATTTCCGCTTTCGGTCAGTGCGCACATAGGAAAGTCGGTGGTTTTTCATCAAGGAACAGCATCACCTGTCGTACACGAATCTGTGTCGCTGCAGTTGCGCCGATCATGTCCACGGGCCATGCCTCCGGAACAAGCCTCTTAGACGAGGTATTTCTGAACGAGGACCATGTGCGTACGTATGAGTCGTATCTCGCACAGATCGACGAGGCGAAAAAGGCAGGCCAGGTCCCTCGGATCCGCTCAGTTTCAGCCGTGTCGGACTTTGCGCCCATTTGCGAGATGGTCGATGTAGGGAATGATCCCAAGGATGACAAAGAAACGAAAGAAGACCGCAGTGTACCAGAGGGATGGACGTATGGTGCTCTTCGTTTCCCGCTGCTCTTTTTCGTGCTGTGGTTGATCAGCTTGGACTTTTGTCTGTACATCCTTGTGCGCCAGGCGGTGAATGTGATAGAAAAAGTCAGTGCATGGCATGGAATGAGCGGCAAGCTCCGGCGACGTTTGCAGACGGCCTACACGTACCGGGACTGGAAACGCGCGGCTTTGGACTTTGACGCTTATCGTAACTACGACGAGTGGAAGTCGCACGATGCGAGTCCCTTCTACGATTGGCGCCTCGTCCAGCGCGTCGTACGCGCGATGCGCCTAGCCCGTGAGCAAGACCAGGCACAGGCGCTCATGGGCATTTTGACGTTGTGTGTAAAGCAGGGATTCGCAGGTATCGAGAACCTTGAGCTGTACAGCCAGTCGTTCTATGGCACAAAGCAGCTGATTGAGCGGTACTATTATGAAGTCGAAGAGTCCCTTGCTTACCTAGAAAGCACGCCAAATGTATCTGTACCCGTCAAGAGTGCCTTTTATCGGGCCGTCTTCCTAAACTTTGGCCGCTCCGCACTCTGTCTGAGCGGCGGCGCGGCCTTTGCCTACTACCACATCGGTGTGGCACGTGCTCTATTGGATGCGAATCTGCTGCCTAACATTGTGAGTGGCACCTCGGCAGGTGGGCTCATCGCCGCTCTCTTGTGCACACGCACAAACGAGGAATTGAAGGAGCTGCTTGTGCCTGACTTGGCTCGGCACATCACGGGCTGTGATGACCCTATGCACGTTTGGATTGCACGCGCATGGCGCACAGGCGCACGCTTCGATACATCAAAATGGGCACGGAAGGTACAATTCTTCACGCGTGGGTCGTTGACGTTTCGCGAGGCGTTCGAGCGAACGGGCAAGACCCTCAACATCAGTGTGGTGCCGTATGAGCAGCATTCGCCCGCACAGCTTATGAACCATGTGACGGCGCCGGACTGCATTGTTTGGTCAGCTGTGCTAGCGTCAGCAGCCGTGCCGGGGATTTTGAACCCGGTATGCCTTCTGCAGAAACTTCCCGACGGCTCGATTATCCCTTGGAGCTGGGGCAACCAATTCCGCGATGGCAGCCTGCGAGTGGACATTCCTTTGGAAAGTCTCAATTCCATGTTCAACGTGACGCACCCGATCGTATCGCAAGTGAATCCACACGTCCACCTCTTCCACTTTGGCTCACGCGGTGCCCCTGGACGCCCAACAGCATTTCGGCGGGGGCGCGGATGGCGTGGTGGCTTCCTGCTCTCGGCTGCCGAACACATTCTCAAACTGAATCTGCTGACGAATCTGGCTATCCTTCGTGACCTGGCCTTGCTGCCAAAAATTTTGGGTCAGGACTGGTCGTCCCTATTCCTGCAAAAGTTCCAGGGCACCGTCACGATCTATCCGAAGTCACGCCTGAAAGACTGGCCACGCATCCTCACTGATCCAGATGCTACCGAGCTCGCCCAGATCATCCATTCCGGTTGCTACGTCACGTACCCGAAGCAACATATGATCAGTCATCTTGTCCGCATTGAGCGTGCGATACTACGAGGAAAGGCCCATTTCCAATCACGTTCACACGTGCACGACACATGCGAGCATGAGCTTCGCGACGCTGCGATCGAGGCGTCCGACATGCTCCAACGCCCACTGGCGAAGGAAGACGTTGCAGGCAGCAAAGATGCTGGCCCATCTCGTTCGTCCAACAGGCAAGATGATCGCCTTTTCCAGGAGCATTCTAACCTGCTTGAACTGCGCCCAGAAGACCTAGAGCATCTCTTGGATCGATTCCAAGACGAGTCCACGTAATGCCCTGCCAAGCATACCATGTGTAACGAGAACATGTAAACGATCCGACCTCCACGCAGTTCCCTTCTGCCCCCCCCGGCCGACCCTTCTCAGAACAACAACACCCTCCCTGTCCATCGCCTCGATTTCCATAGTAGTCTTTCTCCACCATATGCTAGTTGATCCAAGTTATGAATGTATGCGTGCCTTTCGCGATCGCTGACTAAAGATCTTCCTCTTCGCTCGCGGGACACGACGGCAGCACAGCGAGGCGTGGCCTCTGTTCAGCAGCCTCGAAAGTGCGATTGATATATATCGGGGCATACACGCGTCGAGTCCCAGGAATTTGGTTTGCTCCGTCCCTCCTGTGTCACACGGTCGATACACGTAGCCATTTGACATGTCGTCTGGTGAAACCCGTTCACCGACGTCCCCGTCGCGTCCGATGATGCGCGCACACGACCAACGGAGCCATGAGTTGATGCAGCAACAAGCACGCACACCAGCCCAGACGAATCACATGGAGTCGTCTGTAACTCGCTTACTTGTTGCAACCAAGATGTTGCTCGAGTCACTAACGCAGTGGGCGCTCCGGAAAGATACCGAGACAAACGTCTCGCGGATATACGTGCGTCTCGGGAACGACTTCAATGCGTCCATCACAGCGTTCATGAGCGCTGGTATCGACATGAGGTGTGTAGATGGACCACTCCTGTTTTTCTCCCATTTGTTATCTTCCTTGACTTACACCAGAAAGTGACCTGTACTCTGTGCCAGCTGACCTACGTGTGTGTCTTGAAACGTGTTTGTCGGAGGAGGCATCCACAGCTACGTTAGAACGACATCTTCCGCAAATTCGCGATATCATCGTGCGGCTTCTGCAAGGACTCAAGACGAAGCAGGCCTATTACAAACAACTGCAAATGGAGCAGCAGCAGCCACGTTTGCCACCAAATGTGCATGGTTCTCGCGTGCCGACGCCGGGCGCACGTTCAGCTTCTCGTTCTGAGAGCGCGACGGGCGCGTCAAGTCCACGGCCCTCTGCCACAGCTCAGGTACCTCCTCGACCTATGCCTGATCTGCGACAAGCCACCGGATCGCCTCGAGCCTTTAGTCCTCCCCCTCATGCGCGTCCCCAACCACCACTTCCTTCTCACCAGCAGCAGCAGTCTCAGTCGCAGCCACAGCCACAGCCACAGCCACAACCACAACCACACCCACACCCACAGTCACAGCTTTATTCCCAAGCCCAACCGGCTATGTCCTCCCATGCACCATCTTCCGTCCCGAAACCTGCTCCAGCGATGACTGCCGCACAGCCTTGGGCTCATGACAGACCGCCGTTGCCCAAACCAGCGACGGCCTCAAAAGCATCGCCCGCTATCACCGCTTCGCCACCGGTGTCGCTCTCGCCACCAGTGCCCCCTCCTGCACCTGCCACTGCGTCAGAGTCTGTGACACTCCCACCTCCTATCAGTGGTGCCGCCATACCAGTCACACCACAAAGCTCTCTCCGTATGCCGACCGAGCAAGAGAAGAATGAAGAAATAAATCTTCGTTTACGGAACAGTGATACACTCGAAAGGCGGGCCAGCAAACGCTTTAGTGCCTACACATTCAACAAAATTGGGGCTGGACTCTTGTCGTCGATCGGGTCGACGCCAACATCGATGTACACGTACGGAGATCGACGGACGCCGCAGAGTGCACTGTCGAGTGTCAAAGAGGGTCGTGATGGCCGCGAGGTAAAAGAGGCCTTGCAGAATGTGACGCCAACACGTCAGAATCGCATGTCCAAGAATCTGACAGAGGAATCGCTTACGTCCTTGCGCTCAGGGGACGTGAAGCAAGCAGGCGACAAAGACGCACAGGCAGCGCGCGAGTCAGACGCCGCGAGCATATACAGTGAGGAGCAGCCGCTCGTCGTGTTCCTGCAGGTGGGCCGGCAGACACGCAAAGTGACTCTCCCTGTCGACGATACGCAGCCGGACCGTGGACTGAACTTGGCTATGCTTCGGATGCAGTTTGTCGATCAGTTTTCTTACTCGAGCGGTAAGCTGGACTTTCCCGAAATCTACATCAAGGACCATGCTACGGGCGTCCCGTACCAGCTTGAAGACATGAGCGACATTGAGCCGAGATCGCTCCTCATGCTGAACATTGAGCCACTTGACCAAGTGAAAGAGCATGTGGATCTTTCGATTGCGTCGCTTTCACGCGAACTCACGGAGCTCAAGACGCTCCTTCGCGAGAATACCATGACACGCGATGCCCCCCGGCATACACCGATGCTTGCCGAGTCCACGCCCATCCCCGATACCGAGTTTAAGAAAGCAGGCGATCGTATGTCGACACAGATCATGACAACGACACCAACGCTGCAGAACGGTACCGACTATGCGGCAGATCTCAAGACACACTACGAGGCGCTCCAGAAGCTTCGAAATGACTTTGCGATCCTGCGGCAGATCCAGGATGAGGGTGAACGAGACATGCGCCACTTGATGACGAGCGTTCGCGAGCAAGCAAAAGAAATGAGCCGCGTCGTGGCAATTGGGCCATCGGCTGGGCGCAACCTAATTGAGTCGGGCAAAGCCCATTTGGATGCACAGTCCCAGCAAGTGCTGACGAATGTCGAGGACCTGCAGGACCTCATTGAGGATCTCAAGCTGGATGTCTCGCACCGAGGTGTCAAGCCGAAAGCCACGGAACTACGCCGCGTTACGAATGACATGAACACAGCGCAACAGCGTCTCACTGAACTGGAGCAGTACATTCAATCCGTACGGCCTCACTGGAAAAAAACATGGGAGAACGAGCTCCAATTCATTGTTGATGAGCAAGAATTCCTGAACTACCAAGAAGGTCTCCTTACAGACCTGAAGCAGGACCTCACTGCTGTGCAGGATGTTTTTGGACATATCCAGCAAATCGTGCGCCTGCGTGATGTCGGGCAGGCGCGTGGCGACGATCCCGGCCGCGCTCCCACTCGCTACGTGCCACCGCCTCCCGATGCCGAGCACGAGGGCCTGCCATCCGTCATGATCGAAGTGCGTGGTCAGTCCATCGACCATGAGCGTCGCCTTCGTGCCCTTCAAGCAGCTGAACGATCTCGCGAAAAGGCCAAGGCCGGTCGCTCAGACGAGTTCGCAGACGAACTGGCCGGTTTTGTCGACAACAAGGCTCTCCGACGTACTGGAGGACACCTTGAGGCTGAGCGTGTGCGTCAGAAACGCGACCAAACGACACTGCGTGCAATGTTTGATGGATCTGGCGAGGCGCAAATGGGATCGAAGGAGTGAGCCTGCCAACAAGAACATAGGCAAAGCCGCAGCGCTCGCCGTTATAGTCGGCTTGTGTTCATTGTCCTTTCTTTTGCCCTTCCATTTTCGATCAATCGATCGAGTTCATCTCAACGGAACGAGCGACCAGAATGTATGAGAGCGCATGGTCTCTGCAACGCTCCACTGGATCTCTAATGGTAGCACTTGCATATCGGCTCGAACTCGCACACTTAGCACCGCGTGGTGACGATACACATACGTGCCATGCACAAATGCATCCCAGCCCGTATTCGGCGTTACTGGCGCCAGTCCCCCAGCCGCCACCTCATCATCGTCCATCTCGAACGCATCCACGAATGCCGGCACCTGCACGTGCCGGATTGAGAGCTCTGCTCCTACACATCGTAACGTAATGTCCATAGCATCCATTAGTGGGTTCGTAAGCGTGAGTGTCCACAGCCCGTTAGCGCTCGGCATCACCGTGCACGACGGAAGAAACTGACTAGCGAGGAGCTTAATTTTGTACGCATTGGAGTTCGTGCGCGGCTCCGGGCGCACTAGGATATGCCGGCAGGTACTGCATCTCTTGCTCAGCTTACATAGAAGTCGCACACGTCGAGGATGCAGTGCAGTCACTTGGTATGGCTGCTCGCACGGCATTGTCCATCGCTGCTGAACAGTCGAGACTTGCATCATGTCGCGCTGCACCAACCCACACTGTCTCGTGAGTCGTGACGCATATTTTGTAAGTGCCTGCGATCGCGTAGGCTCATAGTCTGCGTGATAGTTCGATGGCGGTGGCCTAACTAAGTTTGGGCGGAGACGCCTGGAAGAACGTGTCTTGCGCGTGCGTTCATAGATATTCGCCTGAACTTCGGGTGCCATGTGCTCGATCAGGCGCTCATACTCTTGCATAGGCCATGCATTTTGTTCCATGCTGTGGAAGACAGCACTGAGATCAGCCGCTTTCTCCGCAACAAGACCTATCCGTTTCGAGTCCCAGCGGCAGCATGAACAGCTGAGAAAAAATGGCGCTACGCCCAAACTTGCTTCCGGCGCCGTGAGCGCTTCACGCCGTGGTGGATCCGAGCCTACGATTGAAAGTACGTGCGTGCATACAGGGCATGTAAAGCAGTTCCGCGCACACTGCGACTTTTGTGCTCGAACGCTTGTGCCAGGGACCTCAAAGAGACAATTGGGGCAGTACGTACTACTGATTTCCCAGTCAATGCAGTCGTTGCATCTCAGAGCATAGCATTCTTCACAAAAGTACAGTTGTGTCAGCGGATGCGTGGGTATGCATGTAGGTGACTCATGCACCCGTGCACCATACAGCTGTTGTACACATGCACACACGGCAATACCTGCTGAATGCCCGCGCAGCATGCACACGCTCCGTAAAAATGGCCCGTACTTCCGTCAAACGGAGAGACGCCGCTAGTATTGTTCAGAAATAGCGAGTGTAGCTGCGAGCAAGTCGCGCCTCTTCTGGCCGATCAATGCCGCTTCACACAAAATCGGGTCGTTTTTCTGGCTGTGGTCGACGATCCAACTCTGCCCTGAAAGTAGCCTAAGTGTGGCCCCCAGCAAGACAAGCCGCTAAAGGCACACCCTCCACCCAGGTTGCACCCACTTACACGTGTCCCAGCCCTAGTATCTTGTCGCAACCCTCGCTCCCATACGGCACCCATGGACGACGGCGGCGCCGGCGTGTCGTCCATTCTACGGCGCGACTTTTCGCGCATGCCATTAAAACTTGACCACAACAGCAGACCCCTCTGGATCTCGCCAGATGACGGTCACATTATTCTAGAGGGATTTAATGCCCTCGCCGAACAGGCTCAAGACTTTTTAATCGCGATCGCCGAGCCTGTGAGCAGGCCCAACTTTGTGCACGAATACAAGCTGACACCGTATTCACTGTATGCAGCAGTGTCTGTGGGATTGGAGCCAGATGATATCATTGAAGTGTTGAATCGGCTTTCCAAAGTGTCTGTTCCCAAGTCTGTACTGGACTTTATTCGTGAATATACCATGAGCTTTGGAAAGATCAAGCTGGTTCTCAAACAAAACCGATACTTTGTTGAGAGCTCACACCCAGAGATTCTGCAAATGCTGCTTCGCGACCCTGTGATCAGTGAAGCGCGTGTTCGCCCTGGCGAGAGCGCGAACGATCTCCCTATTGCCACACATACCACCACCACGACAGCTGCGGCTGCGCCGTCCACAGAAGTAGAACATCCATCGGCATCGAATGGCGCGGCGAAAAGTGCACATACCTCCTCTGCTACGGGCGGAGGCGGATCACAGCAAACAGCGACTGTAGGGCCTGAGGCATCCAAGGAGAGCGAGCAGGACTTATTTAGCGCTGTCATTGGCGTTTACGATGCAGACGAACTGGATGAAGATGATGCTGTGCACAGTTTTGAAATTCGCGAGGAACAAATCGAAGCCATCAAGCGGCGATGCAATGACTTAGGATTTCCGATGCTGGAAGAGTATGACTTCCGCAACGACATGCTGAATCCCGATCTGGAGATCGACTTGAAGCCCATCACGCATATCCGGCCTTATCAGGAAAAGAGTCTCGCAAAAATGTTCGGCAACAGCCGTGCGCGGAGCGGGATTATCGTTCTGCCCTGCGGTGCAGGTAAGACGCTCGTCGGCATTACAGCCGCCTGCACTATCAAGAAAAGCTGTCTTGTGCTGTGCACGAGCAGCGTGAGTGTAATGCAATGGCGACAGCAATTCCTCCAGTGGAGCAATGTCCAGGACTCTCAGATCAGTGTGTTTACTGCTGACGAGAAGGAGAAGTTTTCTGGCGCTTCAGGCATCGTTGTGTCTACGTACTCGATGGTTGCTAACACGGGCAAACGGTCACATACCTCGCAAAAAATGATGAATTTCCTTGAAAGTCGTGAGTGGGGTTTCATTCTCCTGGATGAAGTACATGTCGTCCCTGCGTCCATGTTCCGTCGTGTCCTAACCAAAATCAAAGCGCATGCCAAGCTTGGTTTAACAGCCACGCTTGTGCGAGAAGACGAAAAAATCGACGAATTGAACTTCCTTGTCGGACCCAAACTCTATGAGGCAAACTGGATGGATCTCGCAGCCAAGGGCCACATCGCCACCGTGCAATGTGCAGAAGTATGGTGCCCCATGACGGCTGAGTTTTATCGCGAATACCTGCGCGAGCGCAGCCGTAAAAAGATGCTCCTGTACTGCATGAATCCGACAAAATTCCAAGCTGCGCAGTACCTGATCCATTATCATGAGAATCGCGGCGACAAAATCATCGTCTTCTCTGATAATGTGTATGCACTCGAGGCGTATGCAATCAAGCTGGGCAAACCGTACATTCATGGCGGTACACCGCAAATTGAACGTATGCGAATTTTGCAAAACTTCCAACACAACCCTATTGTCAATACCATATTCCTCTCCAAAGTGGGCGACACGTCTATCGACTTGCCAGAGGCTACTTGTCTGATCCAAATATCGTCGCACTTTGGATCGCGTCGTCAAGAGGCACAACGCCTTGGCCGTATCCTTCGTGCTAAACGGCGGAACGACGAAGGTTTTAATGCCTTCTTTTACAGTCTTGTTAGCAGGGACACGGCCGAAATGTTCTATTCCACGAAACGCCAGCAGTTCCTCATTGATCAGGGCTATGCTTTCCGCGTCATTATGAATCTCGTAGGCCAGGAAAATATGCCTGGCCTCGTCTACTCCAGCAAGTCTGAACAGATTGAGCTTCTTCAAAGCGTGTTAATTGCGAGTGAAAGCGCCGCTGACTTTGGCAGTGACGTCAAACCTGGCGAGAGTGCCAGTGCTGCACCCAGTGCCAAGCGAATGATGGGGAGCTTGAATGCATTGGGTGGCGCCCAGCACATGTCATATGTTGAGCGAAACCGCTCAATGAATAAGTCGCTGCCTCATGACCAACCACGCCACAAGGCTTTCCAAAAACGCGCTGCAAATGCCAAAAAAAAGCAATAAAACGATTACAAGCATCATGGTCCTCTGTACGAATTCGCCCCTTCTTTTCTACCAACATACCCTGTCTACCATTTTGTATGCATTCCAAATCTCTGCATCCACCCTTACCGTAGCCACCTGTGAACCTTCTTTTGCCCTTGGCTCTTGTCTGATGCTGATGCCCATCATACCGAGGCGCAACCTCTTCGTCTCGTGTCCGTTTTACTTGCTATCACTTTCATCGCGACTTGCGCGCAAATGCTTACACAACATCACGTGATAACTCAGGCGTGCATTGTGGCGGGCCAATGCTGCAATTTGCACGTTGGAGCAGAGGGAAATTTTGCAAATCGCTCCTCCTTCCTACCAAGACACGAGGTCCTGTCGTGCGTTTCGAAATTATTTCGCGCCACGCCCCCCGTTTCTTGGATCACTAAGCAACGCGACCCGCACATACAAGCCACAGTCGCGTATGGCATGACGAATCCAGCCATATCATCGGCAATCCTCGAGAGCGTCTCGGTTGGCGGTGTTGGGTCTGATGCACAACATCTTGCGCCACATGTGGCGGCCGTGCCATCTCCCTCACTCGATGCCGTCTCCATCAAGGTGGGCGATTTATTTCCAGACATGAAATCGTTTCGTGCAAGGCTTGGGCTTTATGGCATTACACACAAGTGTCCTTATCGTGCGCGACGCAGCGATAACAGCCGGTTTGTTGGCATTTGTCCAGCCGTTATGAACGACCTGAAAAAGGAATGGGGTAAAGGAAAGAACAAGGCGCCACACGACGAGCCGGCAGCCCTGAATGAGCATGCCATACCATGCCCCTTCCATGTCATTGCGCGTCGACGCAAAGAAGGTGGCGTCTGTGTAACGCGCGCAATCCTGATGCATTCTCCAGACTGCACTGCGCCCGTGTCGTTCTCGACGTCCGCCACGTCTGCCTACATGTCGCAACTGATGGAGGAGAGTGCATCTACTATTGCCCCACGAGAGATTGGCAAATTCGTACATGAGGCCACTGGCACGAAGCTCTCGTACTCAACGCTCTGGCGCACGTCGCATATGCTTCAAAGCAAAGAGCGTGAGCGGCTCGATGCTTCTTTTAAGAAGATTGTTCCCTTTCTCAATGCATTCCGCGAAGCGAACGCCAACACTACGGCCGTTGTGGAGCAGCATGCGAACGGTAGATTCTATCGCGCGTTCTTGTGTCCAGGTGCACTGGGACATGCGTTGGCTGATTGTCCCTTTGCTTTGCATGTGGAATCCATGCCAATTACCTCGTGCTACGAAGGATTCGTGTTGGCCGCATACGTGAAAGATGGCCTGGGTGCTCCTTTGCCCCTAGCTATTGCCATCACGCCTCGCGCCGACGAAGACAACTGGCGCTTTCTTTTCCATCAACTTTTGTCCGCGTTGCCAATCGTCGGTTGTTCTGGCATCGCGATCTCACACGACAAGGATCTCGCTATTCACGAGGCGCAGTTGAGTGTGCTTCCAGCGTCTCAAAGCGTTCTACAATTCACTCATTTCGACTGGACTGCGTCAGGCACACTGCAGGAATATTACAATCAAATGTCAAACCTTTGCGCGAGCAGCTATTTCTCGATCATTGTCGGTTGGGTCACTCAAGTCGCTGTGCTTATGTATGCACGCTATGTGGAACTTGAGTCTGAGAGAAGCGTGTTTCCAGGTGAACTTTTGGGCCGTGGTAATGTGCACTTCGATGGATGGGACGTCGCTTCGTTTGGACCTTCAGACTATCTTGTCGTAAATCCTCACGAAAAGCAGCAGGTGAACCTGGCCATACGTACTTGCACATGTGGCCAGTGGGCTGACCATGCCTTTCCTTGCATCCACGCAATTCGATGTTTGCCGCTCGAGCGCTTAGTGAGTCTGGGTCAGTTTATTCACCCGTCCTACTTCACCGAAAGCGTGAGGCGGTGCTATTCTCGCCGCATGACGCTAATCAATACCAGCACACTCGTGGGGCAAGGTGAAACCCTCCCTAATACTGCTGCTTTCATGAGCGAGCACAACACGGCCGCTGGCAGCGTAACGATGCCTACTGAACTGCCACTACTTCCGCCGTCAGGCACAGAACCGGTGAAACGTGGCCGAGGGCGCCCACGTGTTGTGCGGTCTAACAGTCACCGCGGTAGTGGACTCGGCGCCATGTATCAGTGCGGGCATTGTAATGGTAAGGGGCACAATTCCCGCACGTGCCCAATGAACCAGAAGCCAGAAGTTGCTGTGCCACCAACCACGGCACAAATCACTGCCGTTGCGCTAGGTGGGCCATCAACGGAGTCGGCACCGAATATGTTTGCTGACGCCACTGTCCCATTCACCATTGACTCGTCGCTTTCTACCTCTCAAACTCCTGTATAATATCTTCACATTGGTTTGATGGTGTATTGTTTTCTTCTTGCTCCCCGCCTTTTTGAATCTCACGGCTTATCTGCGCTAACGTGATAGCTTCTTGTATACATGTACTTTACACAAAGACGCACATATCTCCCTACACTCTAGCTTGTAGTTGCCTCGCTCGAATGTATCATCGCTATTCTACTTTCTTCTCAACTGAGCGGTCAGCCCCGAGTTTCGCGATCATTTGTTGGCGCTGCTTGTTCTCTGCAATTCGATCCAGTCGAGTCGAATACCACTCTCCACCTTGCATCAAAAGCACGCCGGCCAGGAGAGCTGTTATGATGACATTGGTTGCGCCGATGACCTGGACCACTGATGCACGTTCTCTTCCAGTGAGAGGGTAAAACTCGTAATTTTCCACCTTTCTTGTGTCTTCCGCATCGAAAACAGCGCGGTGAACGATATTCTTTTCCTCGGGTGCTGCGAGAACACGCATGTTCGGAATCTCGACAGATACATACATCAGAAGACTGCTGAAATAGAGCAGCAGACTCACTGATCCAAAATATTTGTCCTGCTCGCCCCATCGCACAATCTTTACTACGATGCCAATCAGTCCAAGACCAAACACACTATGTACCAGTGCCTTTACGCTCAGCGGCGCCTGGTACATCGACAAATAAAATCCAACGGACTTGTCGACATCACTCTGAGTAAACCCTTGCTGGAATAATAGTGGATAGTCGTATGTTGAAGTGATGTACAACAGTCCTATTTCTGCATGAGACTTTCTCCCCACCTTCACACATACCGTACGTAAAGCACACGCTTGCAATCACAAAGCCCGTGCGAAATCCCATGCTGTCAATATCAAGTCAGTTTGCCAGTTCGTCAGCTTGTCTTGGGCGTTGGGGCTTGCAGTCACATGTGGAGGGTGTCGCTGTCGTTCTCATCGCCAGCGCTCCACGTGCGAGCAATTCGTTCAAATGTCCGTCCTCCCACGCATCACTTGCGTCCTGAATTCAAATGACGTCAGCGTCAGTCAGCTCAGCGGCCCGCACGGACGCCACGTAGGTGGGTAGCTAGGCGGCCCCGGCGTAGTGGTGGGGGGTACAAATGAACAAGCCGCGGCTGTTCAACCCATCTACTACCCTATCTTTTCGACATCATGTCTCAAAACAAGGTATGGATTACAAGGATGAACGTGTCAAACTTACCGTGCACAGACCCTCACCCTCAACGACGGCAACAAGATCCCTCAAATTGGTCTCGGTACGTGGCTGTCTCAACCTGGTGAAGTTGGTGCTGCCGTAGAGCACTCCATCAAGGCCGGCTACCGTCACTTGGACTTGGCCAAAATCTACTGCAACCACGATGAAATTGGCGCTGCATTCAAGAAAGTCTTCCCCAGCGTTGTTAAGCGTGAAGATGTGTTCATCACCGACAAGCTGTGGAACAACGCGCACAAGCCAGAGCTCGTCGAGAAAGCGTTGGATCAGACTCTGCAAGAGTTGGGTCTTGAATACCTTGATCTGTACCTGATCCACTGGCCCGTTTCATTTGACTGTGACTTTGACACTCTTCTTCCTCAGGAGAATGGCAAGGCCAAGCTTGACTTGCAAACGTCGCTCGTCGACACCTGGAAGGCTATGGTCGAACTGAAGAAGACCAACAAGGTCAAGTCGATTGGCGTTTCAAACTTCAGTCCCGCTCACATTGATGCCATTACAAAGGCAACGGGTGTTGCCCCTGCTGTGAACCAGATTGAGGCTCACCCTCTGCTGCCTCAAGACGATATGGTTGAGTACCACAAGCAGAAGAACATTCTGATCACAGCTTATTCGCCTTTGGGCAACAACCTACGCGGCGAGAAGAAGCTCTACGACTACCCTCAGGTCATTGAAGTCGCGAAGAAGTATAACGCTCAGCCAGCACAGGTCCTTATTGCCTGGGGTGTGCGCCGTGGCTACTCGGTCATCCCCAAGAGTGTCAATGAGACGCGTATCAAGACGAACTTTGCTCAGATCGACCTCTCGGATGAGGACTACCAGAAGATTTCGAACATTTACACCGAAGCCAAGCACACGCGCTACAACGTACCTATCACGTACGACCCGCCGTGGGACATCAATGTGTTTGGTGAGGACATTGAGAAGAACGCTACGCACTCGATCAAGATTGAGTAGATAGTTAGAGCTGCATCAGATTTTCTATTCAAGTTCACAAGTATGTTCAAAAATGTCATTCTACGTTTTTTTGTTTGGCTTCTCCAAGCCATGTGCCCGCGTTCCACTCAGGAAACACCAACGACAGTTCGACCAGTGCTGATGCGATGGAATCTGTGTCAAAAAAAAACTTCATACATACCAGAACCATGAAAACCATTTCGCGTGTCCCCCAAACCGAACTCTCCACGAAGAGTGTGGGGCTGTTCCCATGCTGTACGATATGCCTTCGTCGGTCCGATCAGTTCTCGCCAAGTTCGGATAGCATCACGCCCAGATAATGCCAGGGCAAGTGATGGTCCCGATGTCATGCCAAGAATCAAACGGTTATAATAGAACTTGCCCTGGTGTTCCGCGTAAAATGCCGCTGCATCATTCGTGTTCCAATGCACTGACTTCGTGCGAACAATCTTTGGATCAGTATGTATTATTCTTTTTTTTGTCCTACCTCGATTGAATTCAGTGCTTGAATTCTTCGCAATGCACGAAGCACGTTAGGTCGATATGCGCACACCGTAGGTTTGATGAGTCCTAGTGTCACTTGCATTCTCCTGATGCGTATGCGACCAGTCACCCGGTGTCCTGGTGTATGCAATTGGCAACGTGCGCATTGGGTGCACGAATCATGACTAAGCACTGCGACAATTTCTGCGCGCCTAGATTTTAGGTCATCTTTTCCCCCGCGTGCCTGTAGCGATGATCGGGGCGACATGAAAATACGGTTTACCCCGGTGCCTTACAGCGGAAGAGATTCATCATGAGGAGGCACGAGCCTTCATGGCGTCGCCATTCAAGCAAGATTCATGCGATTGCCTTCTCTATTTAATCGTGCCTGATCTATCGTAAAAGCTTACGCGCGCATAACTTGTCTACCCAAATGAGGAGAAATAGAGTGCCAAGCCGTGCTCGCTTCATGGCATGCGGAGTCGTAATCGGAGGTTTGAGTAGTGTCGTAACTAGATTCGTGAGCACATCCAGTGTGCTCAATAACCATACAGTATCATAATTCATAACACAAGTTCCCGTTCAGGAGAAATGAGGACATACTTCTCCTCAAGACATTGAAAAATCTTTATCGAATCGACCGGTGAGGATTGTGCCCTGCTCAAAGGCCACCACAACTGCGTTCCACCGGCACGAAACGGTTTCCGTTCTGTAACGCAATAGCATGCGAGAATTTGCGAGAATTCATGACATAGGAGCCGTAAGCCATAGCCATGGCAGCTCCCACCAAGACAACAGAAGGACGAGCGTGTAGGCGCAACATTTCCGTCTCTTTCAAAAGTTCACAAGCAATAAATTAGGAAGCTGTTAGATCTTTGTAGGTCGTGCAAGAAAGCCAAGATGATTGACGATGCCAAGGTTCCCGGAACCTAAGCCCCGCTTTATATAACCTCTTTGCCTATCATAAAGAGGCTAGTTACCGGAGCTTAACGTGGATGGCGTTGTCATGGCCTTGCTTGCGCAACCAACCATGTTACACCAACTACTTGCATGGAATCTCATAGGCCGCACGTATTTGTGTTGGGCGCCTGTTTCGGCCGACATGTTTTGTTGCGTCCACTCCGCCTCACACAATTGGTGCTAACACGGCACGGTTTGGTAACATTGCGGCAGGGAAGTCGCTTAGAAACGTGTCTAAACCCAATGCGCAATGAAGTTAACATTGGCTTTGCCAATAGTGTGAATGAGGGGACAGCCTCGCCGTTGCGGCGGTCAGCACGACTGAGCGCATCGTCTGTTGGCAATGCGAGCATGCCTGATATGGGATTGACCAACTCGTCTCGTCGCCGGGGGCGAAGAGGCAAGTCCAACGCGATGGATACATCAGCTTGGACATCATCTCTGTATTCCACGCGCGACCCATCTCAGGTTAGCAGCTACTACCTCAGGCCATACGAAGAAGACCATAATGATCTTTCTGTGGATGATTCACTCTCCGGCCTGGGCTCTCTGCTTCGTGGGTCACAACGTCCACCGCACACGCCTAGGTCGTATGTTCACAGTGCCACTCAAAATTCTAACCTGAGTGGGTACGATTATGCTGAAGAGGATAAATTCATGGAACGAGTCGAGTCAGAATGGAGGCAGCACGCTTCGGAGCATGATGGATTGGCTGATACCGATCCCCCGTCTACAACGCCAGAGCTGGAGAAGGCGGATGACCCTGTGTTTGAAGCTCAGCCGACGCCGCAGGTACCGGGGCTATTCCGTTCAGTCTTAAACTCAACCAAGCGGGATGAGTTTCTTTCCTCCTCAACTGACGAAAAACACAAGAACATACATCCGGAGAACACGCGTGGTGACTCTCAGTCTGAGTCAGCTTCGGGCTTCTCCCTGTCCTCATCTTCATCGGTATGGACTGTCCTTTTCCGCTGTTTCCTTGTGATAGCAGTACTCTTCATTATTTATCGAAATGTTCACAAGTTCGTTTCCTTGCCAACCCCTAATGATCCTCTTGTTGAATCGCGTCCATGGTCGTCGGCTGGCTCGGGTGATGAACTACGTGAACGCATATCTGTTTTGGAAGGTGCGCTGAACAAGGTATGGCAAACTGTGGGTGATGTAGGACAAGAGATGCGTGTATCCCAAGAGAAGATGATGCATCGACTTTCTAGCTTAGAGCAGAAAGGCTTGCTGCGCTCGAGTCTCGATTCTCTTGAACGTGATGTGCGCTCATTGAAAAAGCACCACGCAGAAGGCATGTCGCTGTGGCAATCGGAGAAGGCGCGAATCGAAGCTATGCTGTCGCAGCACATCGAGCAAGGCGAGAAATCGAAAAACAAAAAGGATAACTTGGCCGCACTTTATGATCAGCTCTCTGGGCTCGAGAAGAGACTTGCTCGTGCAGAAAAGCAAGTCTCAGAAGCGTCGGAAGCTGCATTACAGGCGAAGCGTGCCTTTGAGCCGCTTCGCGACTTCGTGCCTGACCGTTTGCCTGTTAGGTATGATGCACGCTCTAAACAGGTCCGCATTGATCCTGCTTTTTGGCATGAATTTCGTAAGGTTATGCCTTCACCAAGAGGCGCTGGAGGCGATGATACCACTATACCTCCCTGGCACGTGTTCCTGGCTGAGCATAGGAATGAGTTGGAGGAGCTGTTCTCTCACGTGGCGCATGCTGATCCTGACACGTCTATGTTCTTGGACAAAACGACATTCTTCGACCTGATGGAGGCCGAAATTTCTCGCGCCAAGATGGAACTGACGACTCGTTTCAACGAGCACGTACATGGCCTTGAGTCTGATGTACTGGAGAAAGTGCGGAAACAGCAAGAGTCGTTTATGGAGCAGCAAGACGCATTGAGACATGATGAAACAGGTTCAGAACTGCAGGTTGATCAGGTTCGAGAGCTCATCGATGCAGCGCTTGCCGTCTTTGCTGCCGACCAGATAGGGCGTGCTGACTACGCTCAGTACTCAGCAGGAGCACGGGTGATTCCCAGTCTCACGAGTCCGACGCATGAAGTGCGCGTTCAAGGCACTAATGTACACAGTTTTACGTCAATGATTTCGTATCTGGTGCCGCTGCCTTTGAGATTTGGTACTCGTGGTGCAGATTCATTATCGTACACAGTGCGAGGCCGCATGCCTGTTGTGGCTTTGCACCATGATACTTCGCCTGGCATGTGCTGGCCGTTCTCGGGCTCGCACGGACAGTTGGGCGTCCAGCTAGTGCGGCGCATCAAAGTACAAGCTATCACTGTGGATCATGTGCCGGCTGTTCTCTCACTCGACGGACTAGCGTCTGCGCCTCGAGAAATCGAGGTTTGGGGCATTGCCGAGACAAGTCAGGACCGCGAGCGTGTGGAACAGTGGCGCTTATCGCAGGCATGGTCGGATGAGCCAGCGCCCGTGCCTCCTTCACCATCACATGTATTCTTAGGCTCGTTTGTGTATGAGGCGCATGCTGGGTCTCCACCAATTCAGACATTCCCTGTGGGCCACGCTGTAGGCTCTCTTGGACTGGCTTTCCGCACGGTTCAGTTCAATATCCTGAGCAACCATGGTTTGCGTGACTTCACATGCCTCTATCGCGTACGCGTCCATGGCGAACCTGTGGGCTAGACATTGTTTCTTACCCTCGTTTCTACTATCGATTTCTTTTTTTTCCTATAGTACATTCATTCGTTATATTACCTTTACAAACGTTCAGTACCCCTCCAAGTTGAGTGCCTGGAGAGCAAGACTCGGCTCCTCTTGCTCCGCATCATCGACCATATCATCACACTCTTCTTCCGTATCGTCAACCAGGTCTACGATACGGTCATCATTGTCTTCGCCCATCATAGCGTTGTGCGGCGAAAGACCTAGCGGAGGAATGTCATCCGGCTCCTCGGTTTGAAACTCCTCAGGCTTCCGATGCTTTTGCGCATCCTGAGCAACGACCAATGGCGTTCGTTCATCGGGAGATATGGCACCACCGGCTAATGCATCTGTCTCAGCTGTTCGCGCAGCCACAGCTTTGTGTGTGCGGAGATCCAGCCCGATCAAAGGAGGCACATCGCCCTCGACATATTGCGGTTTGGCCCGCGGTGTTCGGAGGTCCTGATCGTCCACGGACATGAACGCGCACATGTCTGACGGCTGCTCCATATCTCTGTCGCGCTGTCCGAGAAACGCGCGCATAGGCTTTTCGTGCGTAAAGTCGGAAAACCGACGGTACATCTGTTGCCTCTCAGGCACAGGACTAGGTTTCACGCTGCCCAGTGATATGTCGGGCGCAACTCCTTCAGAACTGTCGGATATAGAGAGCAAACTGGGTGTTCGTGAGCGGTTATGGTCAAAGACAGCCCACACGGCACCGAAGCGCGCTTGCTGCGATGCAATGTAGCTTTCGCTACGCTCAAAGTGGATGTCAAGCGTAGGATGACGCACTGTCGCTGGTCGGCTATCCCAAGTATCGTGCGACATGAGATGCACACTAATACGCGGCCAGACCCAGCCAGGAATCCGATCTCGCTGGGGGAGCAGTACACCATCCGGTTGGCCGAATCGCTCGACAAACTGCAAAAGATGCTTCGGTGCTGACTCTTTGGGGCCGGCTGACTTGGAAGTCGATGCATAGACGCCACGAGCCAGTTCGTCATGAATGGCTGGCTCCTTCCAGCCTTGAATCTTCCGCAGGCACGCTATGAGCGTGGACGTTACATCGACGCCGTCCAGGCAATGGATATACAAGGGGAGATTCTCAGAATTCAGCACCTCCATGAGCGCACGAGCTGCACCCTCGCGCGTCAAGCCGCCAGAATCTTCTTTCGGCTTTTCCGTTCGTACATGCACGACGTGAATGCCAGCTCCGCCATTTTGCGATTTGGACCATGCTTCGAGAGATTCGTCATCCGTAATAGGCTTGGGTGTGAGCGAGATTATAGTACGAAGATGCAGAGTCTCAAGGAACCGCAGATTTCGCGGCTTGGGGTATGCGCCACGATACACGCACTCGGAAAACGAAGTCACGCGAGACGACGATGACGGTCCTAAACTTGAGTCGGAGTCTGAGTCTTGAGCAGGCAGGGGAAATGCTACCGTGCCGAACCGCATTGGCGGGCACAGCAGGTTCCGCGGCATGACGGCAGCAAGTCGTCGGTGGTCGGTGCGTGGCGCGCTTTTTACTTACTAGTGGGGGGGCCTGAGAGGCTCACTACATGTGCTTTTGCGAGTGTGATCATTCTGATCACGTGAGACACACAACATGTCAGAAGTGCGGCGAACGTGTGTGAGTGGACAGTGTTGGGCCGCGGCCGCGTTAGGTGCAGCCGACCAGGTTCGTTTGCGCGTGTGTTGTATGTGTGTGTGTGTTTGTTGTTGGACTGGAGGGAATCGTGCGAGTTCTGTGTGTTGTAGTGTGTGGGTAGATGTGGGCGAAGATGGAGGAATTCTTTTAATCCTGTTAATAGAGTTGGTTCGATTGGGCTCATGGCAGCGTACCAAAGGGGGACGCAGGCACCCATGGACATTACAGAGCTGGGTCCACGCAAGCGTACGTTGGAAAAGACATGTGCCAGTTTGGGCTTATACGAAGCATCTATTTTCGATGATCCATCGCAAGGATCTGTGCCTGACTTGAGCATGACATCGCCAGATGCATCGCTTATGGATATTGACACAGACTTGCCATCCTTCACTGCCATGCCCATCGAAAAAAGTCACACAGCACTATCAGGAGTTCTCCCACATTTTGCGGCAGCACATCCGTCACCGTCAACAGGCTCCTCCTTGCCATGTGGCGGAACGACTGCAGTCCATTCGCAGCAGACTCAGGCTCACGGCTCTGACGCGATGCCGGAAACAGATGAGTCTGCACCCTCTGCTTCCAAAGACAAGCAGCAGTCTGGCTCTCTTGTTAAAGCTGATTCTATTACTCAGTCGAGCGAGAAGCTGGATCGAGTACGTGGCGCGCGGTCGAAACGCTCTTCCTACTCGTTGCTGCAGCGGCCCGAGACCTTACTGACGTACGCACAAGTGCTGTTCAATGCTAGCATTTTGTTCGTTTTCTTGTACCTACTCTTTAATGTTGTATGGACGATCCAGCACGATGTCGCTCAAAAGGTGCGCGAGTACGAGCTAGGTATGTAGCCTCACTTTGCAGCGAGTGAGCGTGACATTTGATCTAACTTGGCAGACTACTTGGGCGAGATCTCCACGTGTAATGTGCGTTACACATCCAACCGGTGCGGTACTGAGCTGCAAGCGCCCGTGCTTGCTGACGCTTGTGACGCATGGAAGCGATGCGCATCGCGCGATCCCACCGTCGTTGGCCGTGCACGAGTCACAGCTGAAACATTTGCCGAAATTTTGAATGGATTTGTCGATGTCGTGAGCTGGAAAACCATGGTATGTATACGCGATATCCGTACTAATGCGCAAGCTTTTTTCCCTGCTTACCTTGTCGATTGTGGTCGGTGCAACAAACTCGACACTGTCATTCTTCCGTCTCAATGCTTCACAAACTCGTGAAGCCAACAATAGTCACGCGACGTTACCGTCGGCCGGTCCGGCAACCTATGCGGGACGTACTTTCCATTCTCAAGCGTACGGCTTGCCTTCCTTGGAGTACGATGGTCCTGTGCCGCCGCCACGATGGCGCGCTTCACGAGCCAAAGAGCTAAAGTCTATACCCTATTCAATGAGCGATGAAGACGATGGCGCCGTCGAAGATAGTGCATAGCAAGTTATGATGTTGTTGTCTGGGTATCATGATCGAAGGACGCCATCTGCACTTGCTGCCGCATGTGCCGCCGTTTCCTTTTGACAAAGTATGCATGCTTTGCGCGTCGAGCCTCTTTAGCCCGGCGTAGCAGCTCGGGTGGAAACACCATTTGAGCGCGTTCTCGTTCGCGCTGAAACTGTGCGAGCAGCTCTTGCTCATAGGGCGCATATCGCTCGTCTGTATGTCAGCCACTCGAGTTGCGTGTCGGACTTACACCACTCATTTACTCGGTCGAAGAATCCATCTCGTACGCGAGCCTGAGCCTCTGTCTCAGCTAAGAATTTGATTTCCTGGATTTCGTCCCAGCGCTGCAATCGCTTATTGCGCGCACGACGTCTAGAACTAATCATCATATTCATTTGTGCTGGTTGATACGGCTTGTATCGAAGCATGGGTTTGTTAAACAATGAGGGCGGCAAAAGAGCGCCAGAAAGATGCATCGGCCTGGTTGACTTAGGCTGCGGAGAGCCTCGACTCCGGCTCTTGGACACGGGAGCCCGAACCTGGTTCTTCCGTTTTTTTCGTTTCGGATCTCGATGCGATTGTTTCTTTGGCAACATCGCCTCCAAAGCCAACAAAGATTCCATCTGCCGTGTTTTTCGCGTGCTATGCTGCTGGAGACGTTGATGCGCGGGAGCTGATTTGTCTGCGCTCGTAGTTACTGTCCGGACGGATGGCATATGTAATAACGTGGCTCGTTGCCTCCTAGGTTGTGGATGACGTGCATGTCGACGCTGCAGTCGATTGTGCAATGCGCGAATTTCGTCAATGTCAGCTGATGCCTGTGCCTGCAAGTACAAAAGACCCGCCTCACCGAGACACCTGTGTTGCTGCGTCGATGGCACGTAAGCTGGCCAGCCGGGGTCCTGCGTGCATGCAGGCGACTCATGCAGCTCACTAGACGGCTGGGGCATGGGACGTCCATCGCGGAAGAGCGAGCCATTCGTGCGCTCCAGGATGGTATGAATATCGAGCGACTCACCTGGCTCGATTGGCTCCCATTGCGATGGGGTCACACATGGGTCATCGACTTCTTTACGTAGCACATGATCAATGTCCACTGCCGCGAAAAATGCGCAAGACTCAGGCACGTCCCCCATGTTGAGCTTGAATGCAAACATGGAGCGGGTCCACAAATTCGCGATCTGTAGCGCAAGAGCAGCGCGGTACTTGTCTGAATCCCGCGCCAGGTAGCGGACTTCATCGTGCACACTGAGCATGAATCGTGCTTCAATATCATATGTCTTGCAAAGATGCGTCATGGACGTAATCAATAAATGTAGATAATCCACACCACTGGACTGAACAACCCAGTTGATACGGCTGGGCATGTAGTCCTGCTGCGCGGAACCGCGCGTCTTCGGGAGGAATTGTTTGGACAACGCAGCGGTGATCCCGCAGTCTAAAGCGGGTGTGCGAGGCTGCTCACTCAAGGCAATTTCCTCCAGCTTATTGAATACAAAGCTCTCTGTGCCCCCGTACCAGAATCGGCGCCCAAAGTATTTCTGGGAACGCGTGCTCTGGCCTTTTGTGGCGGCATACAGCTGCTTCGCCCGCCGAGAGGCCTCATCGACAGGCATACTCGGATTTGCCTTGAGTAAGAGCTGCATGGCATGCCGAATGCCGGCACCGTAAATACGGCTGTAGTTGAACACTTTAGCCTGGTCACGGCTTGTGCCAAGAATCGAAGCCGTCTTGCTATGCAGGTCCGTCCCTTGTGCTTTTGAGCCTTCCAACGTCATCCAGCCAATCGCTGTAGCGCCATGAATACCAAACTGCGCATCGCCCATCACACTACAGATCCACAGCTCCTCACTGTCGACATCTGCACCGACAATACTCCAGCCTGGTGATGCTTTCACCATTGATTTTAGCTCACTACCGATCCGGTTTTTCTTCGCATTAGAGGCAGTAAGCCACGTTTTCTCAATCGCTCGGCGCGTCACAGTGCCCATCGTAATGACCTGGGGCAAGATCATGCCTCTTCGCATTTGCGTGTCATCAAATCCCATACAGGTGTCCGCTTCGCCATCCCAGACGACCATCTGTTTCTCAATGCGATCGCGTGCACTAATCCAATAACTGCACTGAGCATTCATTTCCAGCGCTGCTCGTGCAGCTTCGGCACTTTGCTCACTAGGATGCAAACTTCGCAGTCTACCATTTTCAAAGTATGGCAGAAATCCCTTGCTGAACGGATTACCCACATTGCTTCCATCGCCATTCACATGTGGCAGTTTATAGAATATACCTTGTGATAGAGCCGTGTCAGCCGCGTGGGAAAATGTAAGAGGTGTTGTATCGCCTGGATGAGCGTGCGTCCGTCGGTAAACCCAGCCATGTTCACGACTCCGGAAGATCGGTGCACCATCCCAAGCAATTTTCAGCAGAATCGGCGCTATTTTGGTCCGGATAGTCACTTCCACATCTTGAGCCTGAGCATCATATAGGTCCCAATACCACTTAGGCCACCAAGGAGCTTGGGCGGCTGGATCGTGGTATGGCACGGGCGTCCAGTCTAATTGTGTCAAGCCCGGCTGATCACGGTGTCCCTGATCGCGAATCATCAAAGCAAGCTCTCGTACAATGCTATCCGAGTCGCAAGAGCTCATCAAGACAGCATTTAGTGCTTTCTCAGCCAATGCTCCCCCTCCGCTAGTGATGACGTGTTTCTTGCGCACAGCCTGCGAAAGAGGAGAGCCTGGCAATTCCACAATGTCTTTGCCACATTGCATGGCCCAGCGTTTTCCATCCATCACAACCCAATTGCCATCACACTGTAGCTGCAGCAGCTGCGGCACAATCTTTACACGCGCGGAAAGTTTCGTCTTTGCATTCGCCACGCGATCTCGCCACCAAGCCGGTACAAATGCCGATGCATCAAGAGTTTTGGGTCGTTTGGGCGACCAGTCCAACTGGCTATACCAAGGGTCCGTCTCCCACCATCGGTCCTTTGCCGGTGTTTCACATGCCCGATCAATGTCTTGGATTCCTGCCTCAACAAGATCATACGTTAGCTTTTTCAGCGTAGTTACGACGTTAGCGTTCATTTCGTCAAACTTCGCTTTTGCTTGTTGCTGGTAGTTTGTCCAGGTCGCATCCAATGGCAGAAACGTACTTCCTAGTCCCAATACCCCCGCCAATGTCGCAGGGTGTGGACAATTGCGGCGAAAGGCAGGCCACACTTTGGTAAAGACAGAAAATGCCGTGCTTACATCCGACGCACAATAGGCGAGCAGTAATGGTAGTTGCGCGGCTACTTCTTCTCGGGATGTGCTGGACAGAAACACATCCCGAATCCCCTTGTCCACGTGGATGCCACAATGCAGTGCAGCTACATCCGCTAAGGAATTCTGTGATGTAACATCTTGCCATAGCACCTGATTGTGGTCATCGTCCGTCTGCAACAATGGATTGTCCAAACCGAGAGATGTATTGAGTCCATGTATGTTCTCGCTCAGACATTCCTGTACCTCTTCGGCAATGTCATTCAGTTGTTGCATGCGCAACTCAGACAATGCTTTATCGTCGAGATTTCCTGCTCCCAGCAACTTGCGGATTTGCTCCCGCGTGTCTTCTTCAACACGTTGTGCGGCAAATAACTTGTTAAGGCGCCGTATAGCTCTTACCCGAGTATGCTCGGTCCAGGCCGCTCGCTGTGGCGATGAAATGCCGTTCGTAGCTACATGCAAGCTCATGGTGTCAAGCCAACGGATCTTAGACGCGTGCAGGGAGTACTCGTCTAACACACAAGCGCGGTCGAAGCCTGCATTGTGGGCCACGACTAGACGCGGTACCGAAGCACTTGTCTTTCTTGGTCCCATTGGAATCAAGTGCGCAGGACTTTGATGTCTTGGTCCCTGTTGGACAAGCCATGGACTTAACCACGAGTACCACGCATGCTGCCCAACGGCCACAGCCATGACCGGATACGGACTGACTTTGACCAGGACTTCAACATCAAAGACTAACGCCGAGTCCTGCTCATCAGGATACGGGACCTGTACTGGTTCTCCAAAACCCGCTATTTCCCCCTCCGATGTGCGCAAAAATGGGTACTTTGTCCATCCATGAGCTGTACAGAAAGTTGCTGGTTTTAGCGGCACGCTTGCGCGAAGTGTATCATCAAGAGCAAGCCAACTTTGTGGATCCCAGTGTTTTGAAGTATCAACGTCCGTTTCAGCCACCGGTGGCGCTGGAATTTGCGCCGTAGAGAGCCGTTCTGCATACTCTAGCCAGGGATGAACCGACTGACGTCCAATGGTCCAAAAGTGTTCACCCAGATCTTTGCCTTGTAATGGCGGCAGAACAAACGAAGTAGGCCTTAAATGCGAAGCTTTAGATGCATGCAAGTCATGTCGCCGTAAATGATCTTGGCAAACGTTCAATGCTGGTTCATCCACCACAGGTATTTGCATGGATGTTGGAGGAAATAACTGCCGGTGCACTTGGCGCTCAAGTAGCTGAACACCTACAGGATTGCTGGGTGCGTCAACATTTTTATCGGAGGTGCTCTGATCAGTCGTGCTAGCTTCGTGATCTAAATCTGCTGATGGCAACGTCGTGGCCCATCTTTTTACCATGCCTTGTTTTGCAACTCGCGTCCATGAGTTCGCGTACTTTGGTCGATAATGATATGTCTTGATCTCATTGCAAGAAAATAAAATTCGTCTCACGCATGCTGCTGAATGTAAGCACACGCGCAGGCTCATGCACCAAAGACTAGAGACGCGTCTCCCTAGCCGGGATGGTATTCACCCTCACTATGACACGAAACGTCCTGACCATATTCATCGTATTCAGATTTACTCAGCAGGACAATAACTAGGCTGAATTATGACATATTTTGAGAGATTTCAGCCCTATCGCGAATGACGGCCTGTCTCCACTCTCATAAGCCGTGCGTGTTCGAAACAAGTTACAAAATGTTGTCACAAGTTGATAAAAATATTACAGTACTTCTTAATGTATGGGTTTTGAACGTTCCATAGAGTCAAGCAGGCTGCCCCTTTCAAATTGCATATGAAATGCATCATTTTGAATAAGAGGAGCACTAGATTGGGAAGATGCTCGTGAGTGTTGAGCCACATTGCTTCTTTGAAGTGCCGCTTGTTTTCGGACACTTTTAGTACGTCTGATAGATGCGACTTTTTGTTCTGTACGTTCAACTGCTCTCGCCGCTTTAAGCAAATCCGGCCGTTCCTGGCACAGCACATATGATCGAGCGCGATATATGTTTTTAAACCAGTCATTATGCGCTGCTTCATCTGACTGTGCGGCAAGAAGCAAGGTGGTTGCATGTGAACCTTGAGTTCGCAAAGCAAAAGAAAAGCCTTTCGGCCCTGTATTACGTTGTGGGTCGCCCAAATATATATCCACATCCAACATCGAACATATGCAGCCATCTGGTTTGCTTGTCTCTGACTTAGCGACAAATACCGCATGTTCTCGAAGCTCAAGCCAACGCCGCGTCCATCCATCTTCAGCTTGAATCGAGACAAATCCACCCAGGATTGAGGAAAAAGATGGTACCGACGCAGCACGCAATAGTTCTGGCCAATCCACCATCTTGACAAGAAAAAATCCTGTACCAGATCCGCGTGCACGAGAAACCTCATATAAGCGCTCATATTCTCGCAACGGACGTTCCAGGCCTAAATCAGGCAAAACGTCAAATATAGCCCAATTATTGTGCGCACCCATTGAAGTTGGAACCCCTCCTTGCGCAAATATATACTGGAGCGCATTCCAAACGACTGTTTTCTCATGCATTGGGACGACCAAGTACTTTTGCGTTGTTTGTAAGAAAATTCGCACAGCATTTTGAGCTACACGTTGACTTGGTGACTGTATATCCATTTTTGCCATAGCTGCTTGCACAGATTTCATTTGTTTGTCCCACCCCAAATGCGGTGTATTGACATCGTAGGAAGTATCAGTGATATTTCGTGTCTGTATCGGAGCTGTGACGGCACGACGCGACCCAGTTGCTATACCTGCTGATGAGGGCATATTTGCCTGCGTCAAAGAAGATGTTGGGTGTATTTTTGGCTCCAGAGTTGAAGGTCTCGACCGCTGCAGCCCAGGATAAGTAGGCGGTTTTGGCGATCGCTCTGCGCGCTGCACACGAGTCCCCTGTTTTCGACGGTGTGGCATACTGCGGCTGCGCTGAATCGATTGAGACTGATTGCTTGCAGGAACCTTTCCTTCAAGAATCATAAGTGCTACGTTATTCTGTCTGGCTTTTTCGTGCCGGACAATCCGATCATGTGCAGCTAGCACATCCACAGACTCTGCGTCTGCGAGCGGTTGGTCATCATCCCTTTTGGAAATCGTGCTGGGATAAGAATTGCAGTTTGGCTCAATCTCATCTCCCAGTCCCTCCTCGCCGTCAGAAGGGCATCCATAATGCTCATCGTCTGACTCTGAATATTTATGCGTGTAGCGAATCCGTGGAGACTCTGGGAACTCGACCAGGAGGGGCGAGTAGTCTTGATCAGTCACATCATTTGCATATGTAGCAGCCATCTGCCAAAGATTCCGTGCTGACCAGAGTTAGGTGTCGAATAGGGCAGAGCAGCCCTTCCTGTCACGGTCTAATCCGTCGCACAAAGTGTAATATTGCGCCGCGGTCAAACAATGCGTTAATGAATGACTTTTGTCATCACTTCTGCGATTTCATTTCTTCATGTTTATTACGTGTGGACCGTCCGCCACGTGTCGGGCATATCGCACGCGCCATAACGCCGAATTAACTACCCTGTGCCTAATTTTGTACGCTTGTAGTGACTAAATCAATGTTACGATACGATTAAGGGTATTACAAGTGATGTGGATAGCCAGCTTCAATGCGGCGGCGGTCAGGTGCATACTTGATGAATTGGTACAAAACGATGAAATCCAAAAAGATGGTCCCGACACTGCCAACAATCCAACTTGCATTTTCAATCAAATAACCTGACGATGTATCCATGAGCAGAATCGACAATACATATGTCACATTCCCGCCAACGGCAAAAATAAAAAGCGCAAGACTTAAACCAGCGCACTTAGTTTGTTGATTTTTAAAAATTTGGGGAATCCGCGAAGACAGGTATAGGAGCGCACTAAGCCAACCAAGCAACTGTGCATCCCAGCGAAGCGTCATAGTCTGTGTATTGGGCGTGTCCACGCTCTTCAATGCATTTACATAGACTGATGCATTATCCGCCGTATGATATGCCACAACTGCAGTGATAAGCACAAAAATTGTTGTCAAAGTGTACTTGATAAGTGCCAGCTGGTAAGGCGAGAAGATGTTTATGGCATTATCGACGGCGTGGCCAAGATGACGCAACGCTGAGATGATTGAGTTTGACTCCCGCCGATCACGACGATAGACAAGTGGCGTTTCTTCAGACGGAGCTCCACCACCGGCCTCGTCATCATCCACTTGAATTGGTTTTCCATTGCTGTAGTACTTCCTGTAATACCACCATTGCCAAATAAGAATTAAATCGCACAAGCAGTAATAACCAGCCAAACTTATCTTTAGGTTAGAAAAAAAAAGAAATGCCGTAGTGCATCAAACACACCATAGTGAAAAGGACATTTTGAAGAATTCCTCCCAACAAATTGAATGCATCGCCTCCCAGCCAAATCAGGATAAACCAGATAGAAATGCCTTCAGTCGATTTAAGAGCATAGTTTTCTTGAATTTGACTGAATACAGGGAAAGCCTATAAAGCGCAATCAAGTGTAGTTGATCCATATTATATGCGCAGAAGCATCGATCAGCATCATGTGTAAGGCAAATGAATTCAACAATGATGAGCAAGGCACGGCGTAAGTATTCGGTACGGCGAAGAAGACTCACGGTGTGTAGACAATTACCCAGCAAGCAATACTGTTATTTTCAACCAGCCGTACAGATACCGTGTCAACCTCCGAATTTCCCGAGAACATCAATAATATACATACGAAACCCTCACCTGTGTCAGCCAAGTCATCTAATGAGCGTGTTTTCGTACCATCCCATCACAAACGACCAACGCTCATACTCTGAAATCGTTGATGTTACGAACTCCATCACCATGAGTCGAATCTCGTCACTCGTATTCGTTGGCTGGCCAGCGCACGATCAATTGACGCCGATCTTGGAAGATCTACGTTGGATTATATCCATATGTCAAGCTCTAAATCGTATGTTACTAAACGTTAGAAAGACTCATTCGACATACCAGCCGCCATGTACATCATGTGACACTCCTCGGGAGAAAGAGGAAGGGACTTGAAGAAACCGATCTCGTTATTCCGCTCGCCGGTATGGACGGCATGTGTAGAAAGATTAGTCACATGCAAGGGTGTTAGGGTTTCATTAAATGTGTGCTGATTTGTTGCAATCTTGATGCTGGTCAACCAAGTCAAGCCAGATTACTAAGTTTAATTGGGCTGTGACGGCTTAACTTGACTCGCACAGTCGGTGGCGTTAAGCTTGTACATATAATTATAGTCCGATAACAAGTTTGCATATTGGTTCTCTCATACGGTTTATTCTGCAGTTGTGGCTCGGTTTAATTTTGTGCAAACACGACTTAGGATAGGGTTTTCAAAACTCAAGGGCTGTCCAAATTCTAAGGACGTTTTAACACCCACCTATAGACCGAGTGGCCTCTTCAATCGTGTGTTGCCTCTTCGGTTCTGGCAGGTTCTGTTTTTGACATTACCTCTATCTGAGGTCCCACCTATATCTTAAGCTGACTGCAGAGGTAGCCAGTTTGGTGCGCTTGTTGTCTCGGTGTTGATTGTTGTAGGGTAAGACCCGAATAATTGGAAGTGATGCCGTCACCACTTCAGTCTTGTCGTCAACAGCAGTACTATGTTGCCAGAGATGACCGTATCCCTTTGGTGGCTGAGAAAGCTTCTATCCAAACTGTGGCGAACCTCCCTCCCGTCAACCAATTGTTGCAGCAATCAGCCAATGGTAATTATCGTTTGCCACCTCCGCTGAAACGAGCTGTGACTTTTCCGAGGGGCTCTTATCCTACGACAACTAACCCTTGTGGCTTGTTCACTGAATCTGAGCTGGACCGAACAAACGACCCACCGGCTGCCTCTCACTCTGGACTGTATAAAAAGTCGCACAGTTTAACATCAGTGGACACGCTGGACGTGAGGCAAGCACTACTACGCTTTGATGCATCACAAAAAAAACGGAAATTCCAGATTTACCCCATGCACAATTCTTCTGACAGGGAAGACCTGGGAAAACTGGACATGGAAACTTTCAAGCATGTCAGGCTGGAACCACTCACATGTCAAAAGTGCCTGGTCTCCGGTGCCTTCGAGCCCATGGATGCGTCATTTGAGCCGAACAAGCGCTTTGCATGGCATGCAAATGTATCTTCACTTAGAAGTGAAGCGCCACCATCTTTGAATGGAAAGTTCCAGTTTCATTATACCGTGCCTGCGGGCTTGGAGCATAGTTCAAAAATTCGTCCCCGCTACACTGAGAGCATTCACCAAAATTTGTCTTTAAAGGACTTACCTGACGACGAAATAAAGCAAGAGCGTGCTGATCTGTTGCAATCTCACTCTGACAAACAAACTACTTCCAATACGTATTACTCGCATATCAATCATAAACCGGCTCGAAACGCCTATATGGGATCGCTCAGCAATATAAAATCACCATCAACTCATTCCAAGCAAATGTCAAAGCCTCGAAAATCACGGAATCGCTCAAAAGGGATGGAGAATAATGTATGTCATGCTTGTCACACGACCTCAACACCGGAGTGGCGTAAAGGCCCAGCTGGCCCAAGGACGCTTTGCAATGCTTGCGGCCTTTTGTTTGCCAAATCCTGTCGCCGACGGGAGCTTCAGGTCAGCGTTCGTAACCAGAGGCTTGACTTATTAGAAACAAAAGATGCAACTTCAAAAATTCTCCCAGGATCTGATTCTGTGAGAAAGTTATTGTCAGGTATCCCTGCCGCCCAAAATCAGCCGTCTTGAACAAGAAATCATTTTGCGCCGATGGGTCGTACGATTTCTGTTAATTTTTCATTTAATTATTGACTTTTCTAGTCTATTGTGTGCGGACGCATCGCTATCTTTCGACGCCTTTCTACTTTGGAACAAGTGATTGAAACGTGCGAAGCAATGTTTCTTGTTTGTACAATATTTCTCTCGAATCGATGCATATGACGTTTCGGCCTTTAAGACCACCAATTTTGTTTAGCAGTGCATACACTATTTAATTATCAAGCGTTACAAATGTTTTCAAGGTCGCTCTTAAATTTCCGCTCATTTGAATGTAAATTTTCTTCACTCCCCAACAACAGTACTGTGTGCAGCAGAAGTAAGTGCGAGCCATGGCACGAAGACAAGGTGCCAGCCACTCCTTTAGATAGAGGACTCAAATTAAACCAGTACACTGTACTAACTACATTTTAATTAAGCGGTGATAGAGATTATACACGTTGCTGTGGACCTGGAATATAAAATTGGGGGCGCTCCAACGGGAGGCGATGAAGCTGCTTCATAATCCTACTCCAGAAGTTCATAATAGGGTAACGGAATCGAGAGCTGCCGTCTTTGGCGACGTACCATTCCCCAAATCCAAACATTACAAAGAAGAAATAAGGTATCCGTTCAGGACATTGGAGCATACATGCCGCAAGCCATATGCATACCTCTGGATAGGTAAAGAATTCCAGTGGACCACCGAAGAAGCCTCTCTTGAAGATTCGAACAGTATCCACCCAAAATCGCATGAATTGTGAACTGGGGCGAGTCTCTGGTCGGCGTAAGAAAAGAGCCAACAAACGAGCGTATATTCCAATGTGAAGACTTCCCACGGATCCAAACCCATCGACATAGGTCGCGTTGGTACACACAATGCTTGGATCATGGACAGGGAAGCACTGGAGATACATATTAGGGCTGGAATAGCCATCAGGGAAGAGATCTTTAGGCAAGAAGTCCATGGATGGGCGATGATAACCAGAAGCAAGCACAATAATATCTGCATTGATAAATTTCTTCTCACCTTCTTCACCTTTGCGCTGGCTACGCAAGCGGTAGTTCCACTCCAAGCCATCCGATTTAACACTTGTCACTTCACCACGGTGATAGTCTGCAGAGCCTTGACGAACAAGACGGAAAAATGCGTTGTTAACCACAGGCGTAGAGCTGTACAAGGGGAAAGTGGGCGTCATCTTTTCCTCCAAGTCACGATAGTGCAGACGACGGATCAATTGTTCGGGAACCAGTGTGGTGAGAGTCTTGAAAATGTAAGGGAACATGCTGAGGCATGAATCCAGAATGACGTTGCGCGGGATAAACCACTTGTCTGAGCGAGCAAGAATCGTGGCTTTCTTGGCACCCTTAGCCACAGCTGTCTCGGCAACTTCGACTCCACTTGCAGCGCCGCCGATCACAACAACAGACTTACCAGTATAGTCCAAATCGTCAAGTTCGCAAGAGTGGATGATCTTGCCCTTGAACTGATCCTGGTTCGGCAAAGAGATGATGCGCGGCTTTCCACATGTGCCAATCGTTACAACGAGACCGTCGAATACTTCAGACTTATTTCCATTAACGATCCAGCGGGAGGGACCACCAATTTTGCTGTCTTGAGATGACGATGAGGAATGACGCTCAATCTTGGTTACGCGCGTGTTGAAACGGATGCACTTGTCAAGGCCGTATGTCGTCAAAACCTTGTGCTGCTGGGCGAGGATTTCGTCACGGAACGGGTAAAACGAACGATAGAATGCAAGCGGATGGAAGCGATAGAAAAGAGAGTTGATTTGTAAATTGCTGGTCGAATTCACTCTTCGCCAGATGCCACCAATGTCAGGGGATTCGTCAAAGATTGTAACTTCAAACCCATGGCTCCGTAGGTGAGCTGCAGTAGAGATACCAGTGATACCTGCACCTATGACTGCCACGTGTCCGATTCGAGGCGAGTCTTTTGTGGGGGGGAGCGGCGAGAAGAAGACATTGATGAACAGTTGTATAAATTCATACAGGTAGAGGATAATACCCTCCAGTATCTTGAAAAGACACTTGATCATGGTAGACACTATTCAAGTAGTAGTACAGCGTCATGAAAGGATCTCCAATTTATACATTTCTTGAACCTTTGATGTGACGCCGTGTTCGCAAACTAACATACAATTTCGGATGAGGCCGAGACTAATGCGGTCACGATTATGTAATGAATCGTGCAAGGGCCACTTAGGACCACAAAGTCAACCTGGATCCGTCGTCATGTTCTTACGGTTCCTAGGAGCTGCTGTGGCACAGCAAATTGACAGAGACTTGATGTCCCCTGCGGGGGGCTTCAGTATAGACCAGCTGATGGAACTGGCAGGTTTGTCTTGTGCAGAGGCCGTATATCGAAGTTATCCTCCTCATGCAGGCTATCGGCGTGTGCTTGTGGCATGTGGCCCAGGCAATCAAGGCGGCGATGGCCTTGTAGCTGCACGTCATCTGAAGCATTTTGGATATACTCCGGTTATCTGGTATCCAAAAAGAAAAGATGCACCGCTGTTTCATGGACTCGTTCAGCAGCTTCAAAATCTAAACATTGAGTTTTCGGAGGTAGACCAACTCCCAGGCACTCTTTTGCAGGATTCGCAAGTTGTGCTCGATGCTATATTCGGGTTCTCTTTCCACGGGGAACCTCGTGAGCCATTCCGATCTGCCTTGGAGCATTTAGTTCAGGCGCAGCGCAATCCAAGCACCAAGGTGCCTGTGGTAAGTGTCGACATCCCGTCGTCGTGGAATGTGGATGCTGGGCCACAGGAGTCTGAGTTGGCCAAGTCATTTATGCCAGATGTATTGATTTCGCTCACTGCACCAAAAAGTGGTGCAAGATTTTTCTCAGGTGCCAAACACTGGCTCGGCGGGCGCTTTGTAGATTCCGCGTTGGATGCTAAGTACGATCTTCGCCTTCCTTCTTATCCCGCAACATCCCAAGTCGTTGACATTACAGGGGCGCGTCCTATAGAGTAGCTGAAAAGTGCCTTTTCAACAATACTCATATAAGCCACTCTATCGTAACAAGTTCGTCGAACTGTTTCCTTGTTCCATGTGCAGGTGTGTCCCATCTACCAGTCACCAAGCACTTAGCCATTCAACATGGAATGTGTCATTTCGCTTCTTGTGCATCTAAACCAAAGGATCAGGCGCATGCGTGTTAGAATATGAAGAGCTGAAATGATTGAAATTTATAACTTTTCGAGTTTATTTCCCTTGCAAGTTAGGTTGTTGTTGGATTTAACATATCATCTCGTACCCGTTTCGGCGTCGATCTTGTTCTCGGCTGCTTGCGGAGTCGACGATGGTTCCGGCATCATCGACACCATAGAATAAGCATCTCCATCTTGATCCAATTCGAATTTGTTTAAAGATGGAAGATGCAGAATATTAGCTTCCTGCTCCATTTGCGTTTCAGTTTTTGGGTCAAACACATCTCCATACACTGAGTCGATGTCAATAACCGGTAGAGGGTCAGCATTTGTATCGAACGTATCGGATGAGTCGAGAGAACTGCTTGAACGCGAGCTTTTCAGCGGGAGCACCGGCTCCTGTTCCAATTCTAGTGAATTGTTTGTTTTGCTTGAGACCACGGGACCGTCATAGAATTCTTTGACCCGGTGAATGAGCTCAGAATCCACAACGGGCTTTTCCAGGGGCTTATGGAGATACACATTACCGAACTGACGGGCGAGATGCTCACGGTCTGATCCATACACTTGAACTTGGAAGTGTGCGAGGTCCATGGGAGAAGGGTTGTGCCACAGGAATAGCGGTTCTAGCTTGGCATGACAATACCAGCCAAACAATCCAATAAGAATGATCGGTGGAATGCAAACCACCGCCTTAACCCAATTTTGGAGTAGACCAATAGCAATCGCCACAATCACTTCCATAGTCGCTAACATGGCAAGAAGACATTTCACAACAGCGCTCCATAACCGTCCCCCGGATTCAGATTTTGTCACGTAGACATAGTAGAGCTGATTTTTGTACACGAAGAGCGCCATCCAGCACACACCTGCAGCCACAGCAGTAACAAAAGGTGCCAGTGGTGCATAAATCAAGCCAATTGCGATTAAGAACAGCATCTCGGCATAGATGACCCAGTACGAAAAGTGAGGTGCTTTTGTATAGTTGTGAATGCGCCGTGGGTTGTATTTGAATAGATATCGATGGATCATCAAGAACGAAAGACGACGCACTTGCGCAAGCTCGAAGAGTAGTAAATATCCCTTTAGGACGATCCATGTGACCCAGTATGCAGACAAAAACTGAAAGCGTTTCGATACCTGGTCAAGGATTTCTTTCGAGATCTGCGAAAATGCCGATGAAACAGACAATTTATTATGCATCGCGGAGAGGATCATGATGATCAAGTCTAGGATCACACTGATCAATGAGAAGATGATGAGTTGTGTGGCCATGAGAAATGTAAAGTACTGGCTCGTCAGAGACAGATCACGCGACTGCCGTGTTCGGACGCCTCGATACATTGCAATACGGCGCATCATCATTGGAAGGAGCAGCGAGAAAGCAAAAGTAATAAGAGGTGGGAGCACACCCGTGAATATAGCAAATGAAATAGAATGATATGTCTGCCACGTCTCCAAGTTTGCTGAAATGCGTGAAAATGCACTCAAATTTGAAATAATCGACACGGTCAACAAGGGGAAAACGTTGGCGACGAAAAGCAAGAAGAGCAAGAAACGAGCGAAATGGCGCGATCGCTTGCGCGACGCAGGGCTTTTGATAAGATTCGTCCAAAGTATGTCGTTTGGTGAAGAGGCCAATCGAATTTTCACATTACGCGGCTGCTTTTTTGAAAAGTGCTTTGCAGTCGCGTGTGCGTACATGGGAGCAGCGAGCGATGCAAATCCATACGACTGGGGCGCATAGTCGGTCTGATCGGAGCGTGCGAGATAAATCTTTTCATTTATGGCATCGAGCTCTCTGGAATAATGGTCGATTGCGTCCACTCTGTGACCGAAATACCATGAGTTCAGCCGCATGGTGGGACGTTTGCATGTCTTGCTTCGTAATGCTCTGTCCAGATAGTACTCGAGTTCGTAAACAGTCTGTTTTTGAGTCTCCAGCAACTGAGGCAAATTGTCGATGCCATGGCCTAGCTGAACTTCACATAAAGGGTATACGATGCCAGCAGATGTAAGTGTATCGCGAAGGGACACGTCGTCTACAATGTCAGGGGCAAGGTCCGTAGCCATAAGAGCACGAGAATAATAACTCGTCTGGTATTTAACAGAAGAAAAATATGCTTGTCGAAGTGCGATGACTTTTTTGTATGCAAAATACACCATGCATAATGCAGCAACAGTGACCAGGTAACTAAGAATCACATGTGCCCATAGCCGCGGACCATGGACATTACCCATCGTAAAATACATAAAAGTATCATGAAAACCATTTGATCCTTGTGAGTCATTTTTTGATGCATCATTTTGTTCATTATTTTTGTAAGTTACATCGATAGGGACGAGGATCAGGCACAACGGGGCAGCAATAGCCGTGAGCAACCAAGCTGCCAGCTTCAGGAACACAAGAAAAACCATGGCATCTGTACCGGCCATTCGTACAATGTCCGATTCACGAAGTCGAACAATCGTTTTGAAAAACCCAACATGCGATGATTTCTGCATGTATGAGCGTCTAATTACACACAGACTCACCATAGTAATCAATACATTGCTGGAAATCGCATAGGACTTGGGCGCATATAATATCTAAGTCATAAGCAGGATTACGCTCCATTCAAAAACGTACCTTGTTGTGTCGTCGGCAGATAAGGAATACCACGATGGTTGCTAGACCCGCAGCGAACGCTATTCCAACAAAGATGCCTATCGCAGACAAAGTGAGGTGACTTGACTGCCATGGTAAGCCCACGTAATCGTACGTACGAAGCTATTTGTGAGGTCATGTAAGATCTGATTCGCGGTCCCGTCATTTTGGTCAGACTCCGGGGAGGGAGGCGCCATGATGGCGCTGTTGACGCACGTTATAAGAACGAACTAGTGCCAATCCATCTGCAAACATTCGTGTGCAGCCTCCACCAGTGGCAGTGCGCGCAAGTGTATTCTTTCCATGACACGGGGCGATAATGGTGTGTGGAGGTGGTGGACATTTGTGCGTCTAGTACAATGGACACAACCCAAATGTGAGTTGTGTCACCAGACGGACGATGTACTCGTGCTAGAGACTCGAGAAGTGATGGTCGAACGCAGTGTCGATCAAACATGAGCGTGTAACAGCCAGAACGCTATGGGGGAGGGGGGAAGGAAGGCTGGTTCAGCGTGTGTTGATAAGCTTAGAGACATAGGAACAGGACTCGTCTGCTTCATGTCTACGATCGGCAAGCCAAGTACTTGTGCATTGGCGGGTAGGTCAAGTTCTGTGCTCGGATGCAAGCGGTATTAGATGCGTCTGATGCTCTCCTACAAAGAAGCGCGTGGCTACAACGCTCTTAGCATGTTCAAGACTATGTAATCGAAACAGTACTTTAGAAAAATAGTCTGGCGTCAGATGGCAAGAAGCAGCCTACTTTCGCAGGCCCTTTTACACACGCCAAGGCCTAATGTGGGAGGACGCAGATACTTACGCGAGACGCAGTGTCTATATCCACTTCTCCATGTGGAGGTGTTCTTTCTCGCACACCCGCGAAGCGAGACATGAGGCATGACGAAACGAACCAACGAGAAGTGGCGTTGAAAACCAATCGCCCGAACCGATTGTCCCACTGCCTCTAGTGTTGAGACTAATCGATACGACGACAGCTAAGCCGGGTCCTGCAGCACAACCAAGGAAAATTACAGTAGAGTCTCATCCTTGGCACGTCGTGCAAGTTGTGCTTACGAATTAGGCTTGCTGCATCTATATCACAGAACACGAACGCTTCTAGCTCCATCTGCATCTGCAGTTGGGTGTGTGTTGACGGTGCTGGTGTGATAGACCCTCTTTTGTGTATATACACATATATACACGTTCAGAAACACGGACGGACGCACGCGAACTAACTTTCATACCAATATGTCGTCTGCGAGAAGAAATCAGCCCATTGCAGACAAGCGCGCCGCTGCATTTGAAGATATATTTGGTCCCAGAACACATGCTGTGACGAGTGAGAGGAGTGCGTCATCGCACGCTCCAGCCCGTCAGTCTTCATTTTCTCATGTGCCTGCTCATCCAGCCACCAGCGGGTCTGTGTATGGACCAAATGTGCATCGTGCGTACATGCATCCATCTTCCTCGTCCTTTGTGAGTGGGAGCGGCATACCTGATCACTATCGAGCAAAGATGCCTCCATCAATTTCATCTGCCAATCCGCCATCGGAAATGGCGCGTCATATAAACCCGGCCAATATCGCTTCTACTTCCACTATGCCGACCAGCATGCACCGAAACATGTCCACTTCCATGGCGCCTTATGCAGCATCGGGGTCTTTGCATCACAGCAATGGAGGCACACCTGTTCTAGCATCCAAACAAAATGGATTCGTTCCTGTTACGGATTCGCCCATGTCTTTAGCCTCCAGCTTTGGTAACGTATCGCTTGATTCTACAACAAAACCAGGTCCATGGACATCTCGAACGATGCCCCCTGGCACAACGGTGTCAGGCACATACCCCTTGGGCACTGATGCGACGTCTGGAAAGCCAGCTCCTCCCCGCTATGTGCCGCGGGCATCCATGGAAAGCATTGATTCCCTTGATGAGCCCTTTGGTGAAGCTACTATGATTAGGAGAAACGGCTCGCGTGTGATGCGCTCAAATGAGCTACGTTCTGTGCAAAGTGTTGCTGGACTTGGCCGTCAATACACATCGTATGCAACGCCCGCTCAAGCTATAGATCCAGCACATCATTCCCAACCTTCATCGCCAGTGCGACAGATCGCATCTCCTCGCTCGAGCGTCCAGCTCTCTCGTGACAACTCACGCAGCTCCAACACAATGGGTGTCTGCATGAGAACCGCGATGCCTCTTGGTCGCTGTGAAGTGCGTGTGAACCCAGCCATACTCTCAAGTGTTGCTCGCGCATTCGAAGCTTTGATTGTGCCATTGTTACGTCCGAGCCATGCTCATCCTCACATCCTGGTCTTTGATGGGAAGGAGGCCATCGATAAGCTCCAGGAAATTTGTCGCATTGATGACAGAAATCTTGCTTTGCTTTTGGGACGTGCACTTGAAGCACAAGACTTTCTGCACGGTGCCTCGTCTTCTAGCCGCTTGCGCGACTCGGAGCAGGAAATGTACCTGCTGACAAATGAACCAAGTGTTCCATGGAAGTCTTCGCCGGCATCATCCCGACAGAATTCGTTTAGTTCTGGCTACGGTTATGGTCGCCCCTCATTCGGCGCATATGAGGCAGAACTCGCCCCATCATGGCATGATTGCTCGGCGATTGATGATACCAACGACACCATGTCTGTCACGTCATCGAAAAAGGGTTACCCAACTGGGGTGTTTACGCTATTAACCGGCTGCTACAGCCCGACATGTTCAAAGGGGAACCACTGCTACAGCATAACGTGCCCTTACTTACTTCAGAAGCATTCACAACTTGTGGTGCATCCTTCCCTGCAGCATTCTGACAGTCATGAGAGCCTTGTGGATATTACGTCGCAGCTTTGGGCAGAATCCGTGTCGAAAGAAGTGTACGAAAGTGTGTCGGAGCGTGAGCGGAAGCGCCAGGAGGTCATTTTTGAAATCATTTCAACGGAGCGGGCATATGTCCAGGATCTTGAGTACTTGCGTGATATATGGATGCAGCCATTGAGTACACAGCATGTTCTTCCAGACTCGCGGCGCGCAGAGTTTGTCCAGAAAGTATTTCGCAACCTACTAGACATTTTGGCGATCAATTCCCGCCTTGCGGACATGCTCACCCGTCGACAGCGGCACAGGTCCGTTGTCGAGTACATTGGTGACATCTTCGCTGAGCTTGTGCCACACTTCGAACCTTACGTATATTACGGAGCGAATCAGGCTGCTGCGAAGCTACGGCTTGAAGATGAACGCGCTATGAACCCCGTGTTTGCTATGTTTGTTGAAGATACGGAGCGCAAAGCGATTTCTCGCAAGCTACAGGTCAATGGTTTCTTAACCAAGCCGACAGCTCGTCTCTCACGATACCCGCTTCTTTTCGAGCAGATGCTAAAGTACACATCGGACGACAACATGGACAAGATCTTGCTTCCGAAAGTGATTCGCCAAATCCAGCACTTTTTAAGCTTGACAAACGACGAAACCGGAAAGAGTGAGAACCGGATCCAACTGGGATTTTTGAGCCAGCAACTGCAGTTCAAGCCGAATGAGATGGTCGATCTCAAGCTTGGCGAAGTCGGCCGTGAACTCGTGTTCAAGAATGCCCTGAAAAAGCGCGGCACTCAGTCGGACAGCTCGGAAATCCAAGTCTATCTCTTTGACCATGCCTTGTTGATGGTCAAGATCAAGATCATTCACAAGAATGAAGTGTTCAAGGTTTATCGGCGACCCATTCCTCTCGAGTTCTTGCAAGTCACCATTTACGAGGATACTCCTACACCCAAGGGTACTCGTACTCGCTGGGTGTACTCGCGTTCTTCGATTGGGAATCGCACGTCGATTGGGCCAAGTTTAGGTCAGACGCCCATGCGTCAAGACAACAAGACTGGCTACGCCATCACGTTCACGTATCTTGGCAAGCTCGGCTACTCACTCACCCTATGGGCCAGCACGTTGGCTACGCGCAACAAATGGCTTGAGCACATTGAAACGCGGCAGCAGATCGTTCGGAACCGAAGCTGTGTGTTTGATCTAGTGCCAGCGTCTCCTTTCATGGTCGAGCAAGCAACAAATCAGATCACGTGTGCCGTTCCGTTCGACTTCGGACACCAGGTCTTTTTCAGCAGGAAAGATGGCATCTATCTGCTGGATTTGCGTGACCGGAGCTGCGCGCCGTCACTCATTCTACCGCTGACAGGAGTGACGCAGATGGACGTGCTAGAAGAATATCAGATCTTGATTGTGCTGGCTGAGCAGGTCATGTACACTTTTACGCTCGATGCTCTCGATGCCGCAGATCCAATTATGTCGATGAAACAAGGGCGACGTATCGCAAGTCATACTTCATTTTTCCGTGCAGGCATTTGCTTAGGGCGCACGCTTGTTTGCGTCGTCAAATCGGGACCGGCATCTTCGACGATCAAGACACTTGAGCCAATCGACTTTCATTTGCGAGTGAAAAAGCAGCCACCGTTTAGGAAGGCGCTTCAAGGCGGACAGGATACGCTGCGTGTTTTCAAGGAATTCTACATCCCCACAGAGTCAAGCTCCATTCACTTCCTAAAGTCAAAGTTGTGCGTCGGTACTGCGAAGGGCTTCGAGATTGTTGATCTTGAAACTCTCGACACTCAAGGACTGCTTGATCCCGCTGATTTGTCACTAGACTTTGTCCAACGGCAAGAAAATCTCAAGCCCATTGCGATTTTCCGTATTGATGGAGAGTTTCTCCTGTGTTACAATGAATTTGCCTTCTACGTAAACAAGAATGGCTGGCGGGCCAAAGGTCAGTGGCTCATTAACTGGGAAGGCAATCCAACATCCTTCGCTCTTCACTATCCTTACGTCCTGGCGTTTGACCCGCAGTTTATCGAGGTGCGCAGTGTGGAGACAGGTGCCTTGCACCAGGTCATCACCGGCTACAATGTGCGCTGCCTCTTTGCCGACTCAGCTGCATCGTCCCTTGCCACGTCCCGTATACATCATGCCCGCACGCAAAAATTTGGCATGCCCACCATGTCACGAACACATCCTGTTTACGCACCGTCAGCTATGAATGCCCCAGCTTATGCCGCGACTTCTGTTTCCATGGCTGCTGATACTAGCGGCTCCCTATACACAAGCTCAACACCACCCTATATTCAATCTCGAACTGGACCATATGGATACTCAGCTTCTCCATCTGGCAGTCCATATGCATCACCCGCCATGTCTACTTCATCATTTTCTTTCAATCCATCCATGTCTTCGTTAGGTTTGGGAACTCCCGCTACGGCAAGTTCTACTTCATTGCATACTCCATTCCTAGAATCCTTATTATCCAGTCGCAACGAAATTCTCATGGCTGGTGATTCTTCTGCTTTCTTGATCAAGCCACATTCCGCCACGTAGTCTATATGTAAAAACGAACGAGGGTCGAGCGTTCTATACCTGTTGTTTCCTCGGTTTTCTGATCTACTTTGTTCGAACTTTGACGCGTGTCCTTTAAAGCAATTGGCTGACATCTCATTTCGTTGTTGGCCTTTGCGCGCATTGCGATTTCCTCGCCTATACCCTCTCTAAAAAAAATCCCGCACGTGACACTAACTGCGAGAAAGAATGAAATTTTGTCGTCAACTGAATGTTTCGTTGCAATTGAACGACAGGCTACACGATGGGACGTCGTGCAAAGAACAAACAACCCGCACCAGCACCACTTCCAGATCCACAGCAGCCACAGAAAAAGCAGCTGGGTAAGAGGAAGCACGGGAAGGATTTAAAGAACGGTAAAGAAGCCGCGTCAATAGTTGAGTCAAAGGCGACGCGCGAGACAAGTGCGCCCATGACATCAACTAAGCGGATGGAGAGTGAATCAAACCTTCTAGCCAAAAAGCAAAGAATCCAAGAAGTCAAAAAACAACAGAGAAACCGTACAAGTGAGCCCGCTTATGAGGGCAAAGATAAAAATAAGCTAGCAACCCATGATGAGTCAGATAAAGACGATGTCGACTATGAGGAAGGGATGTTGGAAGACGAAGAAAAAGGGAAAGGTTCTGTGGCAGGCGAGAGGGAGCTTCGTCGCGGAGTCCAATCTAAGTCAGGACAAAGCCGTGGTGGTGAAATCAGTGCGGACCAAGTGCTGGAATCACTGGGCTTGCCCAAGAACAAGAAACTCACTGAGCGGCAAAAGAAAAAGGTACTAGCCGAAGTTGAGCGTCTCGAACTTCTTTTAAAGAGCTCAGGGTATTCGGTTGATGAATCTGAAGACGACGGCGGTGAAGCACATGATCGTGAACTCGGAGTTGGAAATGTCGAGCACGAAATTGACGAGGACTCTGGTACCGAAGACGACGACGACGTCGAGGGGTTGGATGGTGGAAAAGATGTAGGTGATGAAGTCGATGCAGACGAAGGTGGTGACGATGACGATTCTGGTGATGCTATTGAAGACGACTTCTCCGGCATCGAGGATATGGATGATGATGACGAGGTCGAGGATGAAGTTGATGTGGGGGATGATGATGTGGATCTAGAAGGCATTGACGAAGACGACGCTGATGACATCGAGGGGCATGGAGCCGAAGAAGAGGACAAATTCGACGAGGAAGAAGATGCTGGTGATGATGGGGAACAGGTGGCATCGAATTTCCTTCTTCCTACCGTTGAGGAAGAAGAGGAAGAAAAGCGCGCACCTCTCGACTTGCAGCTTGTTCACATGCGCATTCAAGAGGTCGTTAATATTCTCTCGAATCTGCAAACCTTGAGCGAGCCGGGCAAGTCGCGTGCGGATTATATGGATCGACTTTCCAAAGACGTGCAAACATATTACGGATACAATGAGTTTTTGACGGACATGTTCCTCGAGTTATTTTCTCCCGATGAGGCCATTGCATTCTTCGAGGCTAATGAAGTCCCTCGGCCTGTCACAATTCGTACCAATACACTGCGGACACGCCGTCGTGATCTGGCGCAGAAACTCATCAATCGCGGCGTTAGCCTCGAGCCCGTGGGACCATGGAGCAAAGTTGGGTTGCAGGTGTTTGAAAGTTCCGTTCCTATCGGTGCGACGCCCGAATACCTTGTTGGTGAGTATATGCTCCAGGCTGTGTCTTCCTTCTTGCCATGCATGGCGCTCGCACCGCAGCCGCACGAGCGAATTCTTGATATGGCAAGTGCGCCTGGAGGTAAAGTAACATATTTGTCGGCGCTCATGCAGAATACGGGCTGCGTATTTGCAAATGATAGCAACAAAGCACGTATTAAGAGTTTGACGGCCAATATTCATCGCATGGGTTGCCGAAACGTCGTCGTGTGCAATTACGATGGCCGACAGTTCCCGAAAGTCATTGGCGGTTTCGACCGAGTCATGCTTGACTCACCATGCTCTGGCACGGGCGTCATTAGCAAGGATGCCAGTGTCAAGACAAACAAGGTGTGTTGATATGCGCGCGCTCGTGATTGTGCACTAACGCTTGTTTAGACGAAACGCGACTTTATCCTGCTGTCACAGCTGCAAAAACAGCTCATCCTTTGCGCGATTGACAGTGTGAACCCGAGATCTGAGACAGGTGGCTATGTCGTGTACAGTACTTGCTCTGTCATGGTGGAAGAGAATGAGGAAGTGGTCGAGTATGCATTGCGTAAGCGTCCAAACGTGCGCATTGTACCTACGGGCATCGATTTTGGTCGCGACGGTCTCAAGTGTTTCCGCGGAAAGAAGTTCGATGAGCGTATGACGTTTTGCCGACGCATCTTTGTACGTATCTTTCGCACGGCTTGTTTCCGCACATTCGTACATGACTTTACTAACACATGTCTAGCCGCATGTGCACAATATGGATGGTTTCTTCGTTTGCAAGCTTAAAATTGACCCTGTGAATAAGGGCGAGAAACGACGACTCGAGGCGGAAGCTGTGGCCGTGGATCAAGCGGCTGAGTCGAAAGAACCACCGTTGCGTATGCCTACATCATCCGCAAAGTCAAACGTAGAGCCTGAGACGTCGGTCTTTGATGCAGAAGAAGACGATGCCATTATGCAACGATCGCGTGAGCGAATGGCGAAGAAGCGTCGTGCGTGACCACTTTTTATACACGCAACCGTATATGCCCATTCTTAGCATCTTGAATATAATTATCCATAGTGAATGTCGCTTAATGAAACGTCGTCAGCAGCCCGACGTGGGCCGGAACTTCAACACTCACACTTCTTTCGCTATCTACCTACCATGTCGAATCGAAACGCTGTACCATTCGGTTGGCATCTTCAGCGTCCATTTGGGCACGTTTCCGCTTGAAGAAGATTGGACAATCCTGGTTCGAGCAAAGCACATCATGTGCCAGGGAGCCTTGGCACCGTTGACAGCAGGTCCATAATCGACTAAATTCCACCTCCGCCTCGGACGCTCGCTGAACCTTCTCAAAGTACAGTTCTGTCTCGCGTGGTTTGCAATTCGTGCATACAGCTGCTTTTTGATCTTTCAGAGGTGTGCGGCATCCTAAGCATTGAACCGTTTTGACCGCAAACTTCATAAGTGCACCTACATTCGACGTCGCCACCTGCAGCACCCGCGTGTGCTCGCCACTTAGCAAGCTACTTGCGCGAGCGCCGAGAATCGGCTCAAAGATACGCAGCAACGGCTTCGACAGCTGATTGTCCAAATAGTAGCGTGTGTCGATGGGGATGTTGTGTTCAAGTGCATACAAGGGATCCTCTGATTTTTCGTATGCAGCACTACCTTTGCTCCCTTTTACGATGACGTATGCGACTCGATCGCCCAGTGCCGGCGCTGAGCCTGGGTCTCGTTTTCGCATCCGCTCTGCCAATTCCACATGCGCTTGCTTCGCAGCATAGTCAGCCTTTGCAAGTGCCTTGGATATCACGAGCTGTGACATGTCAATTTTGTTTTGCAAAAGATCCGAGATCACTTGCTTGGTATAATCTTCCGCGCCTCGCACATCCCGGTCAATGAGCATCTTGCGCAGGCATGTCTCAATCACAGTTCGTACCAATCGACAGTTGTCTCTCCTTACGGTTTCAATGCCTTTCGTGTCCATCTTATCGTAATGTTCAGGCCGTGTCCAGTACAGACCTGCGTATCGTTTCTTATTGATCAACAGGTAAGGGAAATAGATCTTCTCGAACTCGAGTCGGATCGGCTTTACGAACGATTTCGACACAAACTCTGCAGCCTCTGCACCAAGCTGCATGGCCTTTTCTAGCTCCGAAACGCCAAATTTTACCATCACAGAGTCCGTATCACCGTAGATAACAACAGCATCATGCTCGTACCCATTTTTGACCGTGTAGTGTTTCTCCACTTGGCGCTTTGTCTCTTCGATCATTTGTCGTCCATAAGCCGTGACACTCATAGAAATCTCCAAGCAAGGCAAACGCCCTACTGTGGCACCCGTAAAGCCATACACAGAGTTCGCACTAACTTTGAGTGCTAGCTGACGGCCGTCAAGCACAGCTCGACGAAGCGGGTCTGTCTCGTTCTTGAGATCCGATTTGGCCGCTTTCCGCGCTGCAAGCAAAGCCTCGAGTACATCTGGCAGGAGACCTTTCCGTACAGTCTTGCACACAAAGTAGTTGTTATTTGGCGTTACAACGTAGTCCTTGTCTTCAACCAGCTTGAGCCGGTCAATCGTGTGTTTGTCGACAAGCGTCGTGTAACACAGGTTGTGTGCCATCATAATGGAGGGGTACAAGGATGCAAAATCTAGCGTAGCCACAGGCTTATCGTAATAGCCTTGCTTCGGATCTAGCACTGTCGCGCCTTCGTATTGTTCGTCACCGCCTTCACCCTTGTATGCGGGAATCAAATATCCGTCCTCGCGCGCTTTCCGGAATAGCTGAGATATGACCTTGATCTGCTGGCCACGGCTCAGTAGGTAGTTGAACGGTACACCTGTGACACGCGCCATTTCTGTGTAATTAATCAAGCACATAAGCTTGTCCATGAGCCTTTGTGGAAGATACGCATCTTTCAGGCAGTATACAGCTAGACGGCGGCGCGCTTCTGGCCCCGAATTCTGCAGCTCTGTAATAAGCGAGTGATGCACATCTTCTTTTTGCTCCTCTGCAATGTCAGCGCCTCTCACCACGCACTTAGGAATTCGAATGACACAGAATTCAGCGAATAACTGCGCAGTTTGTAGTCGCGCTGCATCACTTGTAGCATATCCAGCTGAATGCGCCCCTGGAGCTCCGTATGTTTCGAGTCTCGCGTTCCGTACGCCTTTGATGAAAAGTGCGTATCCTTCGCCTCACTTCGTGCATCTGTCGATGTAAGCAGGTTTAGAGAGTGGCAAAAAATGTGCCACATATGACATACTTTTCTCACGGCCCAGGAACGGAAACGTCGTCACCTTGAGTGCTTTCGCACGGTCTAGCAGATATGGGAAATCAAAGTTTGATATATTGTATCCAATCACCACATCTGGGTCCACACGCTGCACAAAGTCGGACCATGCTTCGAGCAGCTGGACTTCATTTTCGAATGACATGACATGACACCCGACAATGTGCGAGCAAGTGCCTAACGTAAAGATGTTTTTCACAAATGGTGTCGACTCGCCATGCCGCGTGACCATGTTTGCGATCTGAATCACTGGGTCCACGTTCGGGTCGGGAAACACTCCTTTCCGGCCAGCACACTCAATATCGAAACTGAGCGTCCTTAGCGGTGCCATTCTCAGCCATTCTCCATGTGGTGCATGTGAACGGATCGCGCTTGGGCTGCAATCCAGTTCAATCTGGCATCGTGATATACATTCATTTGGTGAACGCAGTGTATATTGGTTGGCTTGAATTTCAATCCAGTTCATGCCTACAATCTAGACTGTCAGAGCCGCTTCGTTAACGTACATTGTGATCAATCATAAATCGCAGCGTGTATGCAATGTTGTCAAACGACACACACGTCTCACCTGTGACAAAAAGATCCCGAAAAGCAATTTCTCCACGCTCAAATGCGCCCCGAATACGTGGAAGCGAACGCAGATCTGACGCTGTGATCTTCAAAAATGCGATATTCTCGGGACCAGTATACTGCATCAAGTTCTTCTTGCTTTCGAGGCTGACCTCTGCAACGCATTGCCCGCCAAAAGTCGTATTCAAATAGTTTCTCAGGTCAGGGCACGCCGACATTGTAAATCCACGCGGCGCATGAACATAAAAATATGGGAGGAATCCGTGAACATGTACAAGAACAGGGTTCCCTTCCTAAAAAAGTTCGTCAGTCAAGATGTACTTCGTGTGTTTGCACGCACATTTGTAGAACCGTACACCCGGATCTCTGGTGGTGAATGCGGCATTTGATATTCTTCCACATCAATTTGCTGGAACACTGGTCATTAGCAGACAAGCACGTACGAATAGAGTCAGATTTCGTATCAAATTCTGGTACGCTTGGGCGTTCCCATGTTATTGTAGGATCCACTATAAAGACAGCGTTAGTAGACGAAGGGTCTTAATTTGTACGCACAGAGCCTGGCATCTTGCTCCGCTTCAAGAATTGCTAGCGTGTTGGTAAGAGATCCAGGATTTTCATCCAATTTCCGCTTCTTGTTCGGTCTGAATGAGCCAAAATTCTTTCTATGCGTTCATCATACATACTCATTCGCTGGCATGCTGTCTAGCGAAATGTGTCAGAACAAGATCAACTATTGACAACGACGCGTCACGCGCTTCGACATCACAAACGCGTTGGGCGCTAAGTTGAATAAAGCCACGTGGCCATGTTCGAACAGGCCGCGCAATATGTCCGCTGGATTGACGACGTTGTCAGGCCTTACCATTGCCACATAGACATTTGCCACTCGGGCTACGTCGATGATCCCTGCTCGACAGTCCATCCGGCATGTTTGGGGCACTGCTGTAGGTGCGCGGATCAAAAAGCATGCACCTTCAGCTGCCCAGAATTATGGTATTGCGGCAATGCAACGTTCCGCACGAATTATGACCCCGGCGGCCCATATCAACACAAGTACCGGATGCATGATGCCCCGGAGCAAAAACAACAACATGCCACGCATGGTAGTGGTTCAGGCTGAAGAAAAAGATGGATATGATACGAAAAAGCGCTCATCCGGTTCGGACAATGCAAACCAATCCAGCTCAAAGCTGTCGGAACGTGATTCCGATCATAATCCCAAGGAAAGCGGCGACGATTCACTTGAGAATGGTCGCGGAAATGGTAGCAATGGTGGAGAGAGCGGTAGATCTGGTTCGTTTGGAGACAATTCAGACGACTCAGGAGATCATGACGATGATGGGAAAAACGATCGTGGCTCTCTCATTATGTCTCGAAACACTGTGCCTAGTATCTATCCACAGGTTTTGGCTCTCCCTATCACGCGTCGTCCATTATTTCCTGGATTTTACAAAGCTGTGGTGATAAAAAATCCTCATGTGTGTGCGGCTATTAAGGAGGCCATGAAGCGTGGCCAGCCGTATGTGGGCGCATTTCTTCTCAAGGACGAGGAGGAAGACTCGGATGTGATTCCTAGCTTGGATCGTGTTCATCGGGTTGGCGTCTTTGCCCAAATCACTAGCATTTTCCCAGCTCACAGCGGATCCAAGGTAGATGACTCAGATGATGGCATCACCGCTGTCTTGTACCCACATCGGCGGATTATTATTGATGAGCTGATCACTCCCATGCCCAAAGAACATGTAGGGGATGAGCGTACAGATTCATCACCTATTGTCGAAGAGGTTTCTGGAATGCCCGAATCAAATACTAATGCGTCTGTCAAGCAAAGCATGGTGTCTGACAACGAGCCGAGGGAATTAGAGCCGAAGTCACATTCCTCATTTGATGAATCTCCCCGGTCCACTGAAATCCCTTCACACAATCCTCCATTCCAAACTGCTTTCCTGCACCGATATGAAGTCTCGCTTGTGAATGTTACCAACCTTGAGATGGAACCATATGATCGAAAACCCAATCAATACATTCGAGCCATCATGTCTGAGCTGATCAGCGTGTTTAAAGACATTGCGAACTTGAATCCACTATTTCGCGACCAGATTGCAAACTTTAGCATTTCTCAAGGTGCAGGCAATGTGTTTGAAGAGCCTGAGAAACTCGCCGACTTTGCTGCAGCTGTCTCGAGCAGTGAAGTAGACGAGCTTCAAGGTGTGTTAGAGTCGATGAATGTGGAAGACCGCTTGCAGAAAGCACTTCTCGTACTCAAGAAGGAGCTTGTCAATGCACAATTGCAAAGCAAAATCAGCAAGGACGTCGAAAGCAAAATTCAAAAACGCCAGCGTGAATACTACTTGATGGAACAGCTCAAGGGCATTAAAAAGGAGCTTGGACTCGAGTCGGATGGGAAAGACAAGCTTATTGAAAAATTCAAGGAGAAAGCTACAAAATTGAACATGCCAGAGTCCGTTCGTAAGGTGTTTGACGAGGAAATCGCCAAGCTTCAGACGCTCGAACAAGCCGCGAGTGAGTTTAACGTAACGCGTGGCTACCTGGAATGGCTCACGAGCATTCCATGGGGCGTGTATTCTCCAGACAATTACGCGATTAAACGTGCGAGTGGTGTGCTGGATGAAGACCATTTTGGGCTTAACGATGTTAAGGATAGGATCCTGGAGTTTCTCGCGATCGGCAAGCTTCGTGGTACCGTGCAGGGGAAAATTATCTGCCTGGTCGGTCCACCAGGTGTGGGAAAGACGTCGATTGGCAAATCGATCGCGCGTGCTTTGGATCGACAGTTTTACCGCTTCAGCGTGGGTGGTCTGAGTGATGTCGCTGAAATCAAAGGGCATCGTCGAACGTACGTGGGCGCGATGCCAGGCAAAGCTATTCAGGCACTGAAAAAAGTCGGCACTGAAAATCCCTTAATTTTGATTGATGAGGTGGACAAGCTTGGCCGCGGCTACAATGGTGATCCTTCTTCTGCGCTTCTTGAGATGCTTGACCCTGAGCAGAATAGCTCATTCTTGGACCATTACATGGACGTGCCCGTCGACCTCTCGCGCGTACTTTTCGTGTGTACAGCGAATACACTCGACACAATTCCTCAGCCACTGCTTGATCGAATGGAAGTGATCGAGGTGTCCTCGTACACAGCCGAAGAAAAGCGCCACATCGCTCGCGATTACCTTGCGCCCCAAGCTAAAGAAGCGTCCGGACTCAAAGATACAGACGTAACGCTGCCAGATGAATCGATTGACTTTATTATCAAACGTTATGCTCGTGAGAGTGGTGTGCGCGGACTACGCAAGCTGTTGGAAAAAGTATTTCGCAAAGTTGCATTTGACATTGTGAAAGAGCATGGCGAAGATGTATTCCCAGAGCCATTGAAAGGTGCGGAGCCTCGGTCGAACCAGACTGGTGTTCAGAGCGACAATGTGCAAGTGACAACAGAAGAGCGGCAACCCATGAGTGTTCCGTCGTCTGTTTCACTCGTTATTACTGAAGAAAAATTGCGGCGCTACCTTGGACCGCCAATATACCACAAGGACCGCATGTACACTCATACAATGCCGTCTGGCGTCGCTCTGGGTCTTGGGTACCTGGGCAATGGATCCGGGTCTTTGATGCCCATCGAAACTACTCTCATGCCCGGGAAAGGTAATTTGCATCTTACAGGCAAGCTTGGTGACGTTATTAAGGAAAGTGCATCGATTGCTCTCTCGTGGATCAAAACTCACGCTCATGAATTGGGTATCACGAAGGATGCAGCCGACACGCTTCTAGAGAACCGTGACGTGCACTTGCACATGCCAGAAGGTGCAATCGGCAAGGAAGGCCCCTCAGCAGGCGTGGCTTTCGCTGCAAGTCTGATCAGTCTTCTTACTGGCAAAGCACTTCCAACAACATTAGCCATGACTGGCGAGGTGTCACTACGTGGCATGGTTCTTCCAGTGGGTGGGCTGAAAGAGAAGCTTCTTGCTGCCCACCGCGCCGGCATCAAGACAGTGATCTTGCCTGCGCATAATCGCTCAAGTGTAGAAGCCGATGTGCCGAAATCTGTCCTCGATGATTTGGACGTACATTATGTCACCAACATCTGGGCGGCTTTGGATGTAGCATTTGGTCCTGGCACTTGGAGCGAGCAGGCGAGCGTGTGGAGTGCGAATGAAACGCCAGAGGCTGCTAGCCAATAGATTTAGCCTAAATTATTTATTCGTAAGACAGACGACACGCGCAACACCGATGAGTGGGCAGGCAGGCAGTCGGCGGGATATGTGCGCGTGTTTGAAACGGCTCGAACAAGACTAGTTCGAGTGTATCTTTTTTTGTCCCCGCAGGGAGCGTTTGTTTTTGTTGTTTGCACGTTTCCTATAAGATCATGTCATTCCATGGGGGTTCCGCTGCGAATGACGTTGACGAAAGTGGTGGAGTCGGCCGCAAAGGTCGCCGGCTAAGCATAGGTTCTTTTGGCAGACTGGGTCTTCGGCGCAGTTCGTCCTTGCGACGCATCCTATCTGAGACCGAGCATGATTCGGATTCCGAGACGAGCTTCGCCTCCTCGGCGGCAAACAAATCAGCTTCCACTCCAGGAACCACTGATGGTTCTGCACCTGCGGTCCCGCCTGCGGCGTGTGATGCGCCGGCAGGCAGAGGGTTTAAGGACGAAGATGGAGACGCGGCAGCATTTTCGTCCGACGACGAATCAACCATGTTCAGCAATGACGGTGACGAAATGGAAGATGAGGAACCCATGTTCGATGACTCAACGATCCGCAATACTATGGTCAATGCACAGATGCTGCCCGGTAGTCAGAATCATGCGGAAATAACCAACTATGAGGATGAAGACCTACTTGATCCATCTGCGGATGAGTTCCAAACAGCGCCGAACATCGTGTTTGCACGAAATGAAAAAGAACTGCTCGTGCAAAAGACTTTGCTCACCAAAAACAGCCTTCCAGTGACGCAGCCAGGGCGTCCGACTCTCGTGACACACGGACCCACACTTGAGCGCAATCGATGCACTGTCATCATGACTTACGGCGATTATGAAACGCATGCGAAGCAGTCGAGACGTAAAAAACGGTACATTGTGGCTAGCGATAGCAGTGAAGGATCGCAGTATGCCATTAATTGGGCCATGGGTACTGTTCTGCGCGATGGTGACGAAATATTGATTGTGGCTGTTATTGATGCCGATGCCAAAGCCGAAATTTATATGGACAAATATGAAAGATATGCGGGCATGACGCCCAGCGATCGAGCACTTCAAGAAATGACAATCTTTCTGTGTCATCAGGCCTTTGTGCTGCTCCAGCGCACACGGCTGAATGTCAAGATCGGTTGCCAGTCGGTACATTCAATCAATGCACGACATATGCTTCTAGACATTATTGACTTCTATTCGCCAACTATGGTCATTGTGGGCAGTCGTGGTGTGGATGGCATTCGCGGCATGCTCGGAAGTATGAGCCACTATCTTGTGCAGAAATCCTCTAAGCCGGTTATGGTTTGTCACAATAAATTGCAGCTGCCTCGATTGCCGCGTGGTAAAGCTGATGTCGTCAAAAATGTGCGGATGCGCCACACTCGTCTTGATCAGGCTGTGGTTGAGAAATACACAAGTAAGCGGGAGAATCCAGAAGATGATGAAGAGGATAAGGGTGAGTCACCAGCAGAACGCATGCAAAGAGAGCAGCTAGAATCGGAGCGCATGAACCGTCTGAACCGTGAGAGCTATCAACGCCGAGAAAACGCTGAGTCCGGAGTCGGACCAGGCCTGGGGCAAAATCCATCACAATCCTCCAGCACATCTCCCGTACCTGAAGAGGTCGCGCTGACGGACGAATTCGACAATAAACTGGCACTTGCCCCAGACATGGAGAAACACAGCCCGCACGTATGATTCTTTGACCGACCGTGTAAATACCCAGTCTTCTATGGGACATGTACTGTATCTCGTTTTAAGCAGAGGGTATGTGCTCTTGCAAGCTTGTGAGGAATGCCGTAGCATCATTGGCGTTGGCAAACTTGATAGCGAAGTGCGATAGTCCGTCCGATTCCATAGCCACTACACGAATAAATCGGTCCTGCTCCAAATTGCACTGCATTCCTGGGAAGAGCTTCACGTTGAGGATCAGCTTCAATACAGCATCAAGTCGCATCACTAAAGCGTAAGCATCCTCCACCTTCGAAGTATCGCACATACCTAAACGTGAAGATTTGTTCGACTTGTGGACGTTAACTTTGATCGTGCCTGTTCCGCGTTCTTTCCAGATTTGGTTTACTGCCAAAGAGTACAGCTTCGCTCGCGCTGTTGCCACGGTTTCTTCATCCTCTTCGCCTGTTGTCACTTCAAATAGTCAGTTTTTTTCTGTTCGACATCCCGATAACATACATTCCATATCTGGTTTCTGTACTTCTTTTTTCCGTACGACAAAGTCTCCTTTTTCAGGCGTCAAGGATTCGCTCCCATCCACAGCCCAGTCCTTGGTAACCTTCTCCGATGCAGCATCTGCTTTTTCTGTCAAGGCGGTAGCAGACTTGAAAGGTGCTGAACGTGAGGCAAAGGCTCCAAATCCAAGACTTGGTCCAGTCCCACTTGTCATGTTCTTCGACGTGTCTTTACTCGCAATCAGATCACTCTTCCCTTCATCTTTACCTTGTTGACGTTTGCCTAGATTTTTTTCCTTTTTACTTTGATCCAGGCTCTCATTATTTTCATGCATTATTGATGTGACTCCCGCATTTGTGGTCTGAACTCCTTCACATGCCGAGGTTGTGACCGATTCGGAAGGGGTGCCCTTTGACTTTGCCTCGACTTTGTTGCCAGCATATTGCAGCTTTTCCTCATTCTTCTCCTTATTTATAGCATCAGAATCCTCAGTCTCGCCCTCCCTTACATGATTAGACTTAGATTCCATATGATCGTCCTTTGCCTCAGTCTCTGAACTAGACACAGATTGTACGGTTCCCAATGTTTCACCGCGGTGCCTTTTCGGCGGCGCATCTTTATCGCTTTCAATTGCAGTAGCTCTCTCTGGATCTTCCTCGCGCTCGCGCTTCTGTGCATGAATCTCGCGTTCGAATACTTCGCCCTTTGCGCCAGTTGTTTGCTGTTCCACACTGTTGGTCTCCCCCATTACTGAAGCTGCACTTGGAGAAACTGACTTGCGTTCTACGTGCCGCGACTTCTCCACTCGGCCGGGCCGTGCGCATTTGGATCACGTGCCAGTAACAAAATGCGGATAGGACCCTTGGGATAACATCATTTATCAACGACCCGTTGACGCGTCATCGGAAAACAGAAAAAACGTAGCGCGTTTTTGAATGCCCTTCGGGCATACTACAGGGGAGCAGGGGGGGCGTAAAGAATTAGCAGACCCTCTGCTTCATACCAGAAACCATATGCCTCAAGTTCTTTCGCTTCCTGATGTCTATCTAGAAGCGCAGACAACCGAGCCGCACACTGCATTGCTCTACTTACTCTCACAGTACAACCATCTCGTATCTGAATTCACACACTTGTACACACATTCCCACACTGGGAATGATCTGAATCTAGATCGAAGTGAAACATTGGGTCTTGGCTTTGATGCTCTTGCACCCCCAACATCCCTTACTGGTCGCATTCGAAACTTGCGTCGTCGAAGTTTCAAGAACCTGCGTGGCGATTCGAACAAATCTAGTGTGACACACGCTGCACCACAAGTGCATGAAATTAGCGCGGAAAATTCGTCAGGTTCACTGGAGTTAACTTCGCCTTCTTCGCCAAAACGTGATCAAGGCACTCACAACTTACTGCAAGTGACAAGTCCTTCCCCACGGATATGGAATAAATCAAGTTCGTCTGCCCTGTATGCTCATGGCCGCATGCCTGAATCTCCGTCGCAGCGCGGATCTTCGGCCTTGCCTTCCCGTCAAAGTGCAGCAACATCTCCCAAAATGCCTTCACGCTCCCCGACTATATCTAGTTCTCGCACGCTTGGACGCAGGTCGAACTCTCGCCCAGCAACGCCTGTTGGTCGCTTACTTGAAGATTCTTTCCAGCACTTGATTACAGAGTATTGTCCATTTTCACTGGTTGATATCCAAGTATGCGGCTCCATGGTACGTGGGCTTCAAGGACCTGATGCTGTGGCAGTTCGTATTCGTTTACAGCCACCAGCGTCTGTTTCTGAAGCAAGCGTCCGACGGCGTCAAAAATCCATTCGTGTGGAAAAAAGATGGTCAGATTTAGTCACATTGCGCGAGCTCATTGCTGCTCGTATAAACTCCCAGCCAGGCCTGTCAAATATATCTTTGTGCCCGGTGCCTGATCAGAATTTTTTTGAGCCACCCTATAATCCATTACATCTTGCCGAACGGAATGCAGCCGTTACTGCATTCTTACACTCACTTCAGAGGCTCCCTTCACTATTTGAAGATATTATGTCGCATTTCTTCGCCACAGACTTAGTACCTGATTCAGAGGTCGACTCGCATTACGGCTCCTGTTTTCAACAAGATGGTCTTTTACTTGGCACTGGAGAAGGCTGGACTTTCGTCCATTGTGCTTTGTTCTCCAACTTATTTATTATGCAGGATCCTTATAAACAACAAGCCCCTTTATTGTTTGATCTCAGGAAGACTCGTATTGGTCGTCAGTTCGAAACTACGGCTTCAGGCCGGGAAGCAAATTCTCGTACAGCTATGATCATTCTTCAGAAGATGCAATCTTCACCTAATGTGCAGCAGCCGCAGATCAAGCTTGCGACAGAATCATTTTATCAGCACACCACCTGGATGGCTGCTCTTTTACGAGAAGGTGAAGATAACCATTCAGACAGATCGCCCTCAGAAAGTATGCTGGATAAAGACGTAAATTCGTCTGCAGTCCTTGCTTCAGCTGTTCTGACGAAGGAGTCCGATGAAATGCAACATCTGAATTCCTCACTCCGAACGGATCGTACAGTACTTGTGCCTGAATCTTCATCCGTTACAGAATTGTCTAGACAAGGATCAGCAACCAAGAATCGCTTGTGGCATGGTAATGATCAATCATCAACATTCGTTCCTACCGACAAGCGAAGATTCCTTTTTGGCATTCTTCCGCTCAACACCCCCGACGAACTGTCAACGTCACCGTCAACCTCGCATAAAGCTGTATTCGGTGCACCACTCAGTGACGTTGTTCGTGACACAGGCATGTTTGTTGATGGTATAGCTGGTCCGGTCCCGGCTTTGCTTAAGCGCAGCTTTGACTTTCTCGAGCAAAGTAGCATTATATCAGATGAGGGACTCTATCGAGTCAATGGCAGCTTATCTACCATCAAAGTTTTGCAAGAAAGATTTTCCACGTTTGGCGATGTCCATCTTGTAGCTGAGTACCAAGAGGCCAAGCGAACTGGAAACGGCTCTCTGCTCGATTCCCATGCTGTGGCAGGTTTGGTCAAAATGTTTTTGCGCGATCTACCTGAACCTCTGTGTACGGATGTGTTGATGCCCGATTTTGTGGCTGCTATCGAGCAGGAGAACCATGAAGACAAATTACAAACGTTTCGACGCCTTCTAGCATACCTTCCAGCAGAGAACTATTCGGTTCTTGCCTTGCTTTTCCTGCATTTGAACCATGTTGCTACGATGTCGCATATGAATAAAATGTCGTTACAGAACCTCAACATCGTGTTTAGTGCGACGCTTCGCATGCCAACTGAACTTGTGTGGACGTTCCTTCATGATTACTATTTGCTATTTCACCAGCAGAAACTTTTTCTGGGAGAGCATCGTGAGCCAACAATGAATTTCAGTGCATCGCCAAAGAACGACACAACGGCAAAGGTATCGTCACTTCACGGACGTATGAAGTCCTTGTCACTTCGCTCGCCGAATGATCGTAAGAGCGGGCATTTCCAGCGCACATCCGACGCCCCTTTGTTTGATTCGAAACTTTCTTCTTTTGCTAATCCGGATGCATTTCCAGTTCCTAAGCAACCCGAGCCCTCGATCCTTGCGGGCGAGGATCACTCGTCTTGACGCTATCAATTCGTCTGTTCTCTGAGACTATAATAGTGTGGAGGTAGTGTGTTAATAATAATAGGCGAACTGCATCACTTCTTTGGTGCACCACTAAAATTTCGCTATCCTCGTTTGTCACGAATGTCGAGTCTATATGTGACAGAACCGCCAACTGATGGCAAGGTCATATTACATACGGCAAAAGGAGAGATAGAAATTGAACTCTGGTCAAAAGAGGCACCGAAAGCCTGTCGTAATTTTGTTGCTCTTGCATTGGAGGGATATTACGATTCTTGTGTTTGGCATAGAATCGTGCCGAACTTTATCATCCAAACTGGGGATCCATCCTCTACAGGACACGGAGGAGAGTCATTTTTTGGTGCTCCGTTCGAAAATGAAATTCATCAACGGTTAAGATTTAATCGCAGGGGCCTTGTCGCTATGGCCAATGCAGGTGAAAAATGTACAAATGAGAGCCAGTTTTTTGTAAGTTTTAGGACTTGGGATCTAACACAACACTTAGATTACGCTCGACGCTACACCAGAGCTCCAAAACAAGTACACAATATTTGGTCGCGTTGTTGGATCAACAATATACAATGTCCTGTCGTTGGCTAACATTGAACTCTCGACTTCGGTGCCTGATAGACCAGTATTCCCACCGAAATTACTTCAAGCAGAGGTTGTGCACAACCCATTCAGGGATTTAGTGCCTCGTATTACATCTGCTGAACGTGCAGCTCAGAACTCTGCGCGCTTTTTAGCAGCTGAGCGTCTGGCGTCAATGGAGCGCCAGCGGAAAAAACAGAAGAAGAATACTACTTTGTTAAGCTTTGGAGAAGAGGAAGACGTACCACCTGAACCCGAGGAAAAAAAGCCGATGAGTAGTCACGATTTGCTGAATGACAAGAGACTAAGTAAGCAAACATATGATTTTAAGAAGAAAGATGAGAACAAGCAGAATCCATTGGAACTCCAGGTCTCAATGGCAAATTCATCGTCACAAATCCACGATGAACACAGAAAAAGTCATATGGAAGAGTCTAATTTGAACAAGATTACAGCACGCGAAAAGAAGGACCCCTGGCAAAGTACACTCTCAGAAAATACTCGGTCCAAAGTCGAGACCAATAGTGTTGGGAAAAGTCTTTTGGCTTCTTTTGTTCAGGAGTACAAAAAGGAGAAACACAAAGATGAACATGACATCGCTCACCGACTTGAGGTATTCCGAAGGAAGATGCGAGCGCCCAAGGTGAAAGTGCTAAAACATTCCAATTCAGATGCATATGCAACACCCGCTTCAACTGAAGTTTGGGGAGACGAGGCACACATGCGCGAATATGGCGATAGCGATGATGACGATTTGAACTGGCGCTCGCACAAGTTCAATTCTGGCGGTATACCCTTACATAATTCAAATGATCAGTTTTCTGTGCAAGATTACCAGGTCTTGGATTCTCGCGACAAGAGAAACCCGGTAGCCAAGTCTATTGGTTTTGGAGGAAGTGACTCTGTTCAGCACAAAGAATCACAGTTTCGAAAAGACAAGATCATGGCAGAGGGTCGTCGTGGTAGAGACTGAACATAGACTCAACAAGAGTTGCACCTTTCAAAAACACCAAATAAACGCCCACGAGCAGAATTTGCAAAAGAAATATGAAGGGTCGTGTAAGTGGACGAAATTTTTAACAATGATCCGTGCGAGACTACAAATATATATATATATATATTGTTCTCTCATAGGACTCGTTCAATATCCTTAGCGCTATGAAAGTTGGTGACGCGTCGTTTCCTTCGTTTGCATTGTGCAGAGATTTTAGTGAAGTAGCCCATTTATTGGAGGATGTGGAAGAGGAGGTGAGCTTGCTTCACATGCTCACTGTTTAGGTATATCTTCTTCAGATTCGTCAGAGTGCAGAAAGTTCAAAAGGTCTAGGCTTGATAGACAGCAAGCATGACAACCTGGAAATTGTTTTGTGCATTTCCAATAAAAGTTCCTACAAGGAAACTAAAATATCTCAATGTCCTAATGAGATTCGTGTGAATGTATTGCAGAATGTAGGTGTTCATGTCTTACTGACATCAGTGCACGGCATTACGATCAAAATCAGGCGACACAGGTAGTGTGGTATGGCGCTGTAGCTCATTATTTGCTGAGTTTCTGCTGCAGCAGCTTTGGGAAACGCTCGATTTATCAATCCCAAGGTTGGTCAATGCGCATCATTTGCCCGCTAGGCGCGTGCTTGAGCTGGGCGCGGGGACAGGAATACTACCAGCTTGCCTATTTGCCAACCCTGACTGGGTCCAACGAGGGGTCCAACCTCTGGAGTGGATATCAACAGATCGCTCAGAAAACATGCAATTACTAGAAAAAAATGTGGGACGCGGTCGTTTGAGCAATGACAGAGTAAGAGTGACGGTATGCGAGTTAGACTGGCTTAATTTAGACGCAGCACAGGGCAGATCACTCGATCTAATACGCAAACATGTGTTATCTTTTTACGGAGCTAGTCAAGAAGATTTAGCCTATCCAGAACTTATTGTCTCCATGGACTGCGTCTATAATCCTGCGCTCCATCGACCGCTCGTCAAAACAATTCACACCTTCTGCAAACCTAATTACACCAAAGCGTTTCTGATGATCCAGCTAAGGGATGTTGATAATACAAGGAATTTCCTGGAAACTTGGAATAGCTTTCCATCTTTTAAGCTTTACCATTTGGAAGAATACATGCTACCGCCTGCTATGCGTTCAGGGTTTACGGGGTTTGTTGCAATACGAGTGACTTAGCATCATGATTTTTTTTGGACTTACCGCCCATGTTAGTACTTGGCGTAGCAAAGGCACAGTTCGTCCAAAACTTTTTTCGGCCGAAGCGCAATTCATTCCTGGATGATCGCGCGATCATTATGTAGTCACGTAACTGATGCGTAGCGTCAAGTGGAGTGGGAGACATTGGAAAGATTTCACTACAGTGGCTACATCAGCTGGTTACTTTACACACACGATGGCAATGCGGCTTCTTGTGAAACGAAATCCAGCTTACCCGCTCGCGAAGCTGCCTACGCGTGGAAGTGCGCAGGCTGCTGGTTACGATCTTTATGCGTGTGAAGACGCTACAATTCCACGAGGAGGACGCACCGTAGTGCAGACAGGCATTCACATCGCGTTGCCCGAAGGCCATTATGGGCGAGTGGCTCCGCGTAGCGGCCTCGCTGTGAAACATGGGATCGACGTTGGGGCAGGTGTTGTCGACTCAGACTACCGAGGATTGTTAGGTATCGTCTTGTTTAACTTTGGGACGGAAGATTTTCAGTGTATGTACGGATGAGCGTGTTAATGCTTCTTTCACAACGATAGTACACGCAGGTGACCGCATCGCGCAGTTGGTGATTGAAAAGATATCCAATCCTGAAGTCGAGGAGGTTGAGGTATGCTAAATGCTATGGTTGATCTCACGACTAGTCACTAGAGGCAACGGAGCGTGGAAGCGGTGGATTTGGATCTACAGGTGGATTTTCCAGTTCTACGCGGCCGACATAGAAAACCTTGGGTAGTATTAGCGAAGACATGCATTTACGCGCATGTGTCTTTAGTGCCATTGCTTGAATTATTACATATACGGTCTTGAAACTCGACCGATACTGTGCTTTTGCTTTTTTTTTACTTTTTTTTTTCATTCTTGCCTACCAAATCTTCTCACCAGAGATATTGTGTCAATAGGGGCATGATGTCAAGTGCAACATCTTTGAATTGACCATTCAGGCCTTAGTTCAATGGCGTCATAATGAGTGGCATACGGATGCCTTCCTTCCATTGGCCTTCGACGAAGGCACGACGAACAATCTGCTGGCGTTGAACGAGATCCCAGCCTGGCACAACATCAAAGCGGAAGTTGAGAATCATATGCGCCAGAATAACCTGTGTTTCGAGAATAGCTGTCTGCTTGCCAACGCAAGAGCGAGGTCCAGAGAGAAAAGCGAACAGGTGACCCGGTGGCATCTTTGCATTGATCACGGAAGATGGCAAATTGTCCCAACGGCTGGGGTTGAAATCTTGTGCATCTTCACCCCATAGTTCCTTCGACAGTTGAATCACATTTAGGGGGATAAAGAGCTCGTGACCCTTTGGAATCATGATCGAGTTGTACGTACCCTTACCATCAGCGCGCTTGTAAGCACGAGACAGAGGGACTACATCATCCTTGAGAGCGACACGCACAGTGCTAGGAATCGAGGGAAGCATACGCACACTCTCCTTCACAACGTTGTCGAGATATGGCAACGAGTTGATATCCCGAACGGGCTGAGTCTCATAGATAGCACGATCCTCCTCCGACAGATTGTCCATTTCGGCGCGTTCTTTCGCCACAGCTTCCTGGAGCTCCTTACGAAGACGGTCTTGCGCCTCAGGGTGCATGGCCAAAAGCCAAAGGGCCCAGCTGTTCTGAGTGGCAGTTGTCTCGTGTCCAGCAATGATCAAAGTCGTCATCTGACCCATTAATTCAGCATTCGACATGCGCTCTGATGGTTTCAGGTCCGAAGCCATGTTGGCACGGATCATACGCGAAATTAGTGACTTCGACCTCGTAGCGGAGCCATCGTCAAAGTTTTCCTTTGACAAGCCTTGACTTTCAGAAAGAATCTCATTGCGCATGCGCTCGACAATTTCTTCTGCATGCTTCTCAACCGTCTTCTTAGCATCACGAATTGTCGTAGTACGCTTCGTCGGAATCTTACGGAGCCACTGAAGACCGGGCTTTTCAGAAAGAATAAGGAAAATAGCCAAGCGAAGGTCAATGTTAAGGACTGCCTCCATTAGCGTCGCCATTGAATTCGCAAGCGGGTCACGGTTTCCACGCTCAAGCGACCGGAAGTCGGCATCAAACCCAATTTCACCAATGATGTCGAGCGTAGTACGAGAAAGCCAGAATAAAACATCAATCACAGCTTCGCTTCCAGGGTTCTTCAATACGACGCTGCGGTCAGACTCCGACTGGCCAGTAATGTGAGTGTCAACTGGGATCTTGCCACTGTGGCGATCAATTTCCTGTTGCACAATCAGGCGAAGCTTCTCGACAAGCAGCTTAGCATGACGGTGAATTGTTGGCTGGTAGTCTTTTACAACACTTGGGGCAAATGCAGGCGCAATGATTTTGCGCTGGCGCGCGTGCTTTTCACCCTCGATTGATACGAGACCATCACCAAGTACAGCTGCCAAGAAACTGCTCGTGTATTCGGGCTTGGGATACTGGTACGCTTTCGCAGGGCTCAACACGTGAATTAGTGCCTTGGGATCAGCAAGAAGAACACGCTGCACGTAGAACATATGGCGGTAGCGGTACACTTGGCCAAGCTTGTTCATCCAGACGACATGCTGTTGAGCAGGGTCTGCAGCTTTGATAACACGAAAATCACCGAAGATGAGGGACAGAGGATCAGTGGTCTTCACTTTAGGTATGTGCTTCCAAGGGTTGAAAAGCTCACCAATGGTCATGCGGTAGAGCGCTTGCACTAGCTGGTTCAAGATAAACAGTAGCGGTACAGCAACTAGGAGACCCGCCAGACCCGCAGCGAGGTAGAGCACATCTGTACCCGAGATGAACGCGGATGCTGCCATATCGACTGTAGAAGGTAATCTGTCGAGAGAGTCGGAGGTGCAATAGTGACGCTATCCTTGGTCGGGATTCTGACTTAAATTCACATGCGTGCCCGAATTCATGGACATTAGAATCGGCGCTGTTTTACTGGTCTGTTCGAATTGTCCTGACAGGAATATGTCGTTGGTCATGCAAGATACTTCAGCGTACGCTTACAAATTTCTTGTATCGTTTTACAAAAGCCTTCTTGGAATCTTGTAATTGGTGAAATTTCATTCTTTCTGACGATGCTGATTAATACTCCACGGATCTCCAATGACATCCCGGCCAAATCACAGTGAGGAGACACATGAGGCACTTGAACATAGATGTTGGCACCTCCATTCTCAATGCTTGGGTCAGACACTGGTCGGGAAAAACTTGGCGCCAGGACCAAAGTCAACTATCTAATTGCAACCCCCTTTGCCCTGGCCTTTTTATTAAAGACGTGAATTAGTGCAACCTGGAAGCGAGATAAAATAAATTGCTTGACCAGCACAGGGAGTTCGGTCTGCATGTGTAGGCTCCAGGCCTAATCTTTATTCGCTAGATCGCCCACATGACGCATTTCTGTGGCATCTTGAAAGACAATATTAATTCCGTCCGCACCTGGCCGGTCTTCAATTACTTCGTGCAATAAAATGCGTCAGATTCGGAAATTTGAGATGCAAAGCAAAATTTGGGATTCACACGCTGAGCCCTTTTTCACCCCGTCATCTCGCGCACTATCATCATCCTTCCACTACTCCAGCTGTCCGAATGTCTTTCGTGCTTTCGCCGAAACGCTATTTGATTTTAACCAATCCTGCGACTGGACAAGTAAACCCCCTCCTGTCGCTGGCTGAAGAGCTTGCGAACCGAGGGAACCAGGTTGTTTTCTCTTCCTCGGCCCCTATCTTGAAAAAGATTCAAAAAATGCAGTCTCGCATGGGACTCCTCGTGCAGCCTGAAAGTATCCCAAGTCCGGAGTTTCTGATGCGTGTCCCGTTGACATTTTATTCTCTCGGAGAAAGCGATGTGGTGTCTGATTATACGAACAAGGCGTTCGAAATGACTGATCGCTTCCATGATTTATGCCGCTCCAAACCTGGGCAAATATGGGGCTGGCTTAGCACCTTCATCGAAAATGTTCCTGGTGCTTCTGATACTTATCGGGATGTGGTGGTTATGATTCGCGACTTGGTCGAATCTTTGAATCCAGACTTGATCATTGTCGACAATTTTAGTCCATTTGCTGTGGACGGAGTTCGCCTGACAAAGCGCCCTTTTGTTGCAACTTCGCCTGCCGCTGCCTCTGCTGT
>OJLB01000077.1_pt1 | contig 68641 bp, 56 predicted proteins | sample 1596861 | NCBI WGS metagenome assembly OJLB01 (sample SAMEA3904681, study PRJEB24821) | metagenome | biome: Builtin; feature: hospital; material: surface | place: USA | collected 2013-06-06
TACGAGATCATGCCTAGTCTCGTGGGCTCGGAGATGTGTATAAGAGACAGTCCTACGACGACTCATTGTGTTGGCCGCTAGGGCTGTCCAATCCTGCGCGACGCTCATCATCACCCATGTATTCCAGGTCCACCGGCGCATCCGCGGCAGCGTCATCCAGACGGCCCTCAATGCGCTGAAGGACTGTGGTGAGGTCCTCGAGCTCGTGGCGCAAGTAGTCGCGGGTCACGGTTTCTCCCAGGGCGATACGAACCCCGGCGAGCTCGCGAGCCAAGAATTCCGTGTCCGCCTTTGTTTGAGCAGCACGGCGGCGATCTTCATTCAGCGCGACTCGGTCACGGTCATCCTGGCGGTTCTGCGCCAATAAAATCAGGGGAGCTGCATAGGCCGCCTGCGTGGAAAAAGCAAGGTTGAGGAGAATGAATGGGTAAGGGTCCCAGTTCCACCACATTCCACCAACATTCAGGAGGATCCAGGCCACCACGATGATGGTCTGCCAGCCTAAATATTTACCGGTCCCGAGGAAACGAGCAACCTTCTCTGCAGCAACACCGACCGCATCACCATCCATCGACAGTAACGAGCGGCGCTTAGCGCGGACCGGAGTGTCTAGGTCAGTTCGAGCAAACGAATCGGCCATATAATAAGCCCCCTCTCGTGGGTTAGTTTGAGTGAGAATTCCCTGCCGACGGACCCTGCGGAGTGGATCCCTGTTGGCGGTCGCGTCGCCGCTCACCAGCTTTCTTCACGATGACCGACCCCGCCTTCTGAGCACGAGAACTGCGGCCGTGGGCACCGTGGGCTCCAGCAGCGCGCCCCAACGTGCCAGCCTGGTGGCCCGATGATCCCGCCTCAGGGCGGATTTCCTGCTCACGCCACCCCTCGGGGAGGAGGTGATCCAGCAAGTCGTCCACCGCGACGGCACCGAGCAGGTGATTGTCCTCATCCAGGACCGGACCACACACCAGGTTGTAGGTTGCAAAGTATCGGGCAGCCGTCTCGTGGGTGTCGTCGGCAAAGAGTGGAGGAAGATCCGGGTCCAGAATGCTTGAGACCAGGGTCGACGGTGCTTCACGCAAGAGCTTCTGGATATGAACCGTGCCTAAGTACTTACCCGTTGGCGTTGCTTTCGGAGGGCGCACCACGTACACCATCGAGCTTAACGACGTGGACAAATCAGGGTTACGCGCATGAGCAAGAGCTTCTGCCACCGTGGCCTGCGGGGTCAGAATGATCGGCTCGGATGTCATCAAGCCACCCACGGTCTCTGGGGAGAAACTCATCAAACGACGAACCGGCTCTGATTCTTCCGGATCCATCAACTCAAGGAGGACATCGGCCTTATCATCAGGCATCTCCCCCAGGAGGTCCGCGGCGTCATCGGGATCCATCTCTTCCAACACGTCGGCGGCACGCTCGATATCGAACGTTTCCAAGACGCCCATTTGCTCGTCCTCAGGGAGCTCCTGGAGGATATCGGCCAGACGGGCATCTTCCAGCTCAGAGGCCACATTATTCCGTGTGGTGCTGGGAAGATCATGCAGGATTTGCGCAATGTCGGCGGGACGCATGTCGTCGAATTCAGCGAGGATTTCCGCCGTCGCGTCAGCAGGACCTGCACCTGAGACGGATAAACCATGAACATGGTTCCACTCCACAACCGATAGAGGTGGCCTTCGGCCAAAGCGGTTGCGCTCTTTAGACACTGCGACGCGGCTGATGATCCAATCACGAGTACGTGACTTTTCAATCTCCACGTCCGCGATATCCACCGGGCGACCGTGCAAATCTTCATGCTCAGGATCGTCGATGTGGATCTTGGAGCCCACTAACTCGGACATGACGCGCAGTTCGCCGACGCGGGATTGGTATGGCCGAAGATTGACAGAACCTGAAACGAGGGTTATTTCCCGCGGATCGATCGACGCGACGCGAAGCATGGGGACGAAGATCTGTCTGTTTTGCGCAGCAACTTGAACAACTAGGCCGATCGTGCGGGAAGCCATGCCACGGGGCCGGATGGTGACGACGATATCGCGGACGCGACCAATCGATTCACCATCGGGGCCAAGGACAACCATTCCCGCTAGGCGACCAGCAAAAACTCGATTCACGGCACTCACGTCCGACAGTGTACTGGGTGTTTACCTCATAGCCGTATTTCAGTAGGCTAGGGGCATGACTACACCCTCTGCCTCAGGTTTCGGTGCCACCATGGGAGCACAAGGTTCCCAAGGGCTTCCTCAACGCCCTGAAGGTTGGCCCATCGGTAGTTTTGAGGATTACGAATCTGCACAACACGCGGTGGATTCTCTCTCTGATGAGGAAGATTTCCCGGTGGACGACATCACTATCGTCGGTGTGAACTTAATGCAGGTCGAACGTGTCACATCACGCCTGTCGTGGGGCAAGGTGCTATCTGGCGGGGCGATCTCAGGCGCGTGGATGGGTGTTTTCTTCGGTCTCCTCGTCGGATTATTTACCAACGAGTTTCTTGGTCCTCTCGCGTTGGGTGCAGTAATGGGTGCTCTCTTCGGCCTGATTTCCGTCGCTATCCCGTATGGTGCGATGAAGGGACGCCGAGATTTTGCGTCGACGACGCAGATCGTTGCGGGCCGATACGACGTTCTGAGTAAACCCCGGTCAGCACAACGTGGTCGCGAAATTTTGTCGCGTAAACACTGGTCAAGTAGGAAGTAAGTAGCCCTCACAACCACTTGTTTCGTCGGAAAATGAGCCACAATCCGACGCATGCAGACAACATGACAATGAGCACGATGAAGTACCCGGCGGCCCAATGCGTCTCCGGCATATTGTCAAAGTTCATACCGTAAATACCCGCGATCAGCGTCGGCACCGCCGCCATCGCAGCCCACGCGGAAATCTTTCTCATATCCGTATTCTGTTGCAGCGACACCTTGGCGACGGCGGAATCGAGCAGCGTCGACAGGCGTTCGTCGTAACTAATGATCCGATCAGCCGCAATGGTGTGGTGATCCAGGATGTCCCCATACAAGGACCGAACACTCTTACCCGCGGTGCCTTTGGTCACCGTCAACGTTTTAAGAACCGCAGTCATGGGGTCGAGGGCATGTCGCATCTCAAGGTTTTCCCTTTTGAGCATATAAATCGGCTCAATATGAACAGGTGAATCGGGGATAAACACCTGGTCTTCCATGGTATCCACCTTTTCTTCGAGTTCCTCCGCAATATGGAGGTAATCGTCAACAAGCCAGTCCAAATGGGCATATGCCACCGACGCCGGCCCTACCGACGTCAGCTGAGGCGAACGCTCAAGCCGGTGCCGAACATTGTCGGGAATAGGCACGTCGCTGTGTCGGATAGTGAGGACGAAATCCTTGCCCCGGATGATATGGAGCTCATTAGTCTCAATGAACTCATTCGTACTATTGACGGGGGACGGGTCGTAATGAACCGTGCGCGCGACGATGAAAACATAATCACCCAAGATCTCGAGCTTCGGGCGCTGGCGGGCCTTGACGATGTCCTCCACCGTCAAGGAATGGAGATGGAACAGTCGCGCAATGGGCTCCATGTGCTCCATGGTGGGAGAGACCAGCGACACCCAGACAAACGCCCGCGGGGTGGAGTCCTCCTCGGAGTGCGAAATGTGGGGATCCGATGAACCGTGCTGGTTTTCCTGGTGAACACGGTCCAGAGCCGACGCAATAGTAAAGGGGCCATCGACTTTGCGCCCCTCAACGAAAACCGCGCACCGTGCCACGGGATGGTGTGATGGCTCGGGGGAATGAGTGGCGTCGGTGGTGTTGATAATCCAGTCCGGCGCGTTCATTACGGCTTCGTGTTCCACCGCCCGAACTAGCTCACCGGTGTCGGGGTAGTCATCATTCCGAGGCATAGTTACTTATGCTACCGAGCGCCGGTGAGAAAACCTCACCACCTTGTCGCGTGCGGGTCGTGTTTTGCGGGTCGTGCGGGCCCATGACGAGCCGTAGGTTGGTTTAGCGGCCGGGTTGGCTAAACTCGAGACGATGGTCGGACAGTATGACGTTGCGGAAACGCGGCAGTGGTATCAGAAAACTCGGGTCACCCCTCTCGTGTCGTTGATTCGCGGCATAGCCGCGGGGTTGGCGTCGGGAATGGTGCTGGCTACGGTGGTCTTAATTGTGGTCCAGCTGGTGCCGAGCACTGATTGGACAACCCATGGGGGACAAATGGTCGTTGCCGATGCTGTGAGCGCGGCCGTGTCTGTTCTCATGGTCCACCGCGCGGACCGCTCGCGGAGCCTCGGGGCGGCTCTCTGGTCGGTGGGGGCGCTGGTCATTATTGCAATTGTTCTGTGGTGGATGTGGTGGTCATAGCATGAAAAAAGTCACCAAAATGACAAAGAGCGTTACCGCCAGTGTGGTGGCCGCCCTTGCCCTTAGCGGACTGACATCATGCCATGTCACAGCAGATCTTGGTGACGATGGTCACTCAGGGAGTTCGTCGACCGCGGTGTCCACCGTGCAGAAGCTGCCCTACACCGACACCGACCCCGTGCTGATCTCAGCAGCCATCGGGAAATACGACGACATTACCGCCGCGCTTTATGACCAGGTGTTCGACACAACCAACGCTGGGCGCCCAACGCCGCGAAAAGCCAAAACGCAGGCGTCGGAAGATAATGTGCAGGACGCGATTGAGTCTGTGCGCGCCGGGAAAAATACGCTTGTCCTGGTGTGTGCGGGTGATTTGCTGAACTATCTGGACAAGAATGTGGCCAGCGCAATCCTCGACCAGATGAAGAAGAATGTCCGGCAGGGTAAAGCCCCGGGCAATACGATAGGCAAAGTGTGGGAGAAAATTGCGCAATCCCTGCCTTCTGATATCAGCGTGACGGACGCGTCGAATGCGCAGTGCTCCACGGAAACGGAGACCCGGAACGCCGGTAGTGATACCCCGGAGGACGAGGTCACGCTTCCGCAGAACATCGTGCCGGTGTATCTCAAGCCCACGATGAGCACCGAGGATCGCCGTTCTCTCACGTGGGTGTCAGGCAACCTTGGTTCGACGCGTGACCTGGATAAGCTCTACAAGAAAGCGGAATCTGCGCCAGCTGACCGTGTGGCGAAGAACTATTTGCAATCACAAGGGTTGGCATTTTCCAAAGAAGACTAAGCGCTTCCGCAGCCAGTAGGCGCATCACGCGCAGCTGGTAGGGGAGTGCGCATCCCGCATCGAAACAAACGAAGGGCCCGCCACGTGAGTACGTGACGGGCCACTGCTTTCGTGGAGTAGAGGTCTGTGCCTTAGTTCGCGAAAGCTTCTTCGATCAGCTGCTTCTCCTCGATCTGGTGAACCTTCGATACACCGGTCGCCGTCGAGGACTGAGCACGTCGAGACACACGCCTCATGGGGAGCATGTCGGGCACAAGCTCAGGCAGATGCAGCGCGAGGAACGGCCACGGTCCCTGGTTAGCAGGCTCATCCTGGCAGAACCGAATCTCGGTGGCGTTCGGGTACATGTCGAACGCTTCCTTCAGCCGCCGGAACGGTACCGGATGCAGCATTTCCAGACGGATAATGGCCAGATCATCACGGCCATCTTTCTGACGCCGCTTCTCCAAATCCCAGTACAACTTGCCGGAGACCAGAAGGATCTTCTTGACCTTCGACGTATCACCGATGGCATTGCCGTCGGCATCGACGAAGTTCGGGTCATTAATCACCGAGTGGAAGCGCTTGACCTTGGTGAAGTCCTCCACCGAGGAGGTCGCCATCTTGTTACGCAACATCGACTTCGGCGTCGCCACGATCAGCGGACGGCGAAGATCACCCAAAGCATGACGCCGAAGCAGGTGGAAGTAGTTCGCCGGCGTGGACGGCTGAGCCACAGTCATCGAACCCTCAGCGCACAGCTGCAGGTAGCGCTCGATACGCATGGAAGAGTGGTCCGGGCCCATGCCCTCATAGCCGTGCGGCAGCAGGAGGATCAAGCTCGATTGCTGGCCCCACTTGGCCTCACCCGACGACACATACTCGTCGATAATCGTTTGCGCACCGTTGGCGAAGTCACCGAACTGTGCTTCCCACGCGACGACAGCATGAGGATTGCCGACGGAATAGCCGTATTCGAATCCCATGCCCGCGAACTCGGTGAGCGCGGAGTCGTAGACCAGGAAGCGGCCACCGTTGTCGCCGTTCTGCGCCAACTTCTGCAGCGGGTTGTATTCGTCGGAGTTTTCCGCGTCGATGTAGACCGCGTGGCGTTGGGTGAACGTACCGCGGCGGGCGTCCTCACCGGCCAGACGAACGAGTTTGCCCTCGCGCGCAAGCGAACCGAGCGCGAGAAGCTCGCCGAAGCCCCAGTCGATCTTGCCGTTACACGACATCTCGCCACGTTTCTTCGCCAGCGGAGCGACGCGTGGGTGGAGGTGGAATCCCTCGGGCGGGTTGGAGAAGACATCGCCGATAGCGGCAACTTCTTCCTCGGTAATTGAGGTATCCAGCCCGCGAGGCAGCTCTTGCGCTGAGGTAATACCCGATTGTTCGGCAGGTTTGCCGCCCTTTTCTGCAGCGCGGACGTCGTTAAACACGGTTTCCAGCTGCTCGCGGAAGTCACGCTTAACGATCTCGACCTCATCCTCAGAGAGATCGCCACGCCCGACCAGGCTGCGGGTGTAAATGTCACGCACAGTGGGCTTGTTATCGATGATTTGGTACATCTCGGGCTGCGTCATCGACGGGTCGTCAGCCTCGTTGTGGCCACGGCGTCGGTAGCAGATGAGGTCAATGAACACATCTTTACCGAACTGACGTCGGTACTCGACAGCCAACTTGGCAACCCAGACCACAGCTTCGGGGTCATTGCCGTTCACGTGGAACACGGGGCACCCGAATGCCTTAGCCAGGTCCGTTGCGTACTGGTTGGAGCGGCCCGAATTCGGGGTCGTCGTGAACCCGATCTGGTTATTCACCGCGATGTGGACAGTTCCGCCAACGGTGTAGCCACGAAGCTGCGACAGGTTGACGGTTTCCTGCATGATACCCAGGCCCGTCATAGCAGCGTCGCCGTGGACCAGAATCGGCATCACAGAGAAGCCCTCATTGCCGCGGTCCAGAATGTCCTGCTTGGCGCGCGCAATGCCCTCAGCCACGGGGTTCACGGCTTCCAGGTGAGACGGGTTCGCCGTGAGCGTGACGTCCACTTCACCGTCGTTGAACATGGAGATGAAGTGGCCGGTTTCGCCCAAGTGGTACTTCACGTCGCCGGAGCCACCGGGGGACGCGGGGTCAATATTGCCCTCAAACTCGGTGAAGATCTGTGAGAACGGCTTGCCGACGACATTCGCCAAGACGTTCAAACGCCCGCGGTGAGCCATGCCGATGACAACTTCGTCGAGCCCCTGAGCGGCGGCGGTGTCAATGGCGGCATCCATGAGCGGGATGAGGGATTCCGCGCCTTCGAGGGAGAATCGTTTCTGCCCGACGTACTTCGTCTGGAGGAAGTTCTCAAAGGCCTCAGCAGCGTTGAGTTTCTGCAAGATGTACTTTTGCTCAGCCCGTGACGGCTTGGGCTGGCCAGCCTCAATGCGCTCTTCCAACCAGAGGCGCTCGTCGCGGTCCAGGATGTGGTTGTACTCGTAGCCGACTTTGAGGGTGTAGGCAGACCGCAAGGTGCTCAGCACTTCGCGAAGCGTCATGACCTCTTGCCCAGCGAATCCACCGACATGGAAGCGTCGGTCAAGATCCCACAAGGTCAGCCCATGCGTCGCGAAATTGAGATCGCGGTGGTCGGGGATGGGAAGCCCCGGCTGGTGCCACTGCAGAGGGTCGGTATCTGCAATCAAGTGACCACGCGACCGATACGCCTCAATCAACTGCATCACGCGCGTATTTTTATCCACCCCAATGTTGGGCAGATCCTGCTCCCACCGGAAGGGGACATACGGGATCTTCAAAGACTTGAAGATGTCATCCCAGAATTCGTCGTTAATCAGGAGACGGCCCAGCTCACGGAGGAATTCTCCGGACTCCGCACCCTGAATAATCCGGTGGTCATAAGTCGACGTAATAGTAACTAGCTTGCCGACGCCTAATTCCGCGAGGCGGTCTTCTGACGCACCTTGGAACTCCGCGGGGTAATCCATGGACCCGACGCCGACGATCGTTCCCTGGCCCTTGGTCAAGCGGGGAATCGAGTGGCGAGTACCGATGCCACCCGGGTTCGTCAGCGAAATGGTGACGCCTTGGAAATCTTTCATCGTCAGTTTGCCGTTGCGGGCGCGGACGACAATGTCTTGGTAGGCGTCGACAAACTCGGAGAATGACAGCGTCTCTGCAGCCGGGATGGAGGCAACAACCAAATTGCGGCTGCCGTCCTTATTCGTCATGTCGATGGCCAGACCCAAATTGATGTGCTCTGGCGTGACTATGGTGGGTTTGCCGTCGACAACCTCGTAGCGATTGTTCATCGACGGGTGAGCTAAAACAGCCTTGACCAGGGCGTACCCGATAATGTGTGTGAAGGAAATCTTCCCACCGCGCGTACGCTTGAGCTGCTCATTAATCATGGCGCGGTTTTCGAACATGAGCCGCGCGGGCATATCGCGCACCGAGGTTGCCGTCGGAATCTCCAGCGAGATGTCCATATTCTTCGCAATGGCCTTCTGCGGGCCACGGATATTCTTCGACCCAGCCTCAGGCAAGGACGAAGGAATATCTACGTGGTCACGCTTCTGAGAGGGTGCCTCTTTCTTGGCCCGTAATTCGCGCTGCACTTGTGCGCGCTTATGAACCTTCGGTTCGTCGTGACGGGCGGGCTTCGCCGCGGCAGGTGCCGATGATTGGTTGGTATTTCGAGCGTGGGCAGAAGGCTCTTCAGTATGTGATTTTGTTCGGTCAGCCGTCTTCTCTGCCACGTTTTGTTGAGAGGGCTTCTTCTCTGCGGCCTGGTGTTCAGCGCGCTTGCCCTTAATAGTTTTTGCTTCGCCAGATGTGGAAGAAGCTGTATCAGATTTCTTTGCAGCAGTATTGCTATTGGTAGCTTTGTGAGCTCCGGAGGGTTCGGTGCCAGCCGACGATTCGGGGGCGCCATTTTTCTCAAAGAACTCGCGCCATTCCTTATCCACTGACTCCGGGTCCTTCGTGAACTGCTGGTACATGTCGTCGACCAGCCACTGGTTCTGGCCGAAGGAAATATCGCTGTTCACAGCGGGTGCTCGCCTCATTTCGTCGATTGTGACTCACTTCTTAACAGAGTAACCGCTTATGCCTTTTGTCGCCCAAAACGGGGCCCTTTTGGAGGTCTTTTCCGCACAAGTAAGGTGCCCCCGTTGGTGTCAACTAGGTGTCGCTTCCGCCGGAGACAGAGTGTTTCCACAGGTCAGCGTAGATTCCCTGGCGGGCGAGAAGCTCATCGTGATTCCCCGTCTCGACGATCCGACCCCCATCCATGACGAGAATGCGATCCGCCTGTGCCGCGGTAGCCAAACGGTGGGCCACAATTACGCTCGTTCGATTCGACATCAACCGTGTGCTGGCGGAAAGAATCGTTTTTTCCGTGGCCGGGTCAAGTGTCGACGTCGCCTCGTCGAGGAGCATGAGCTGCGGTTTTACTAGTTCTGCACGCGCGAGTGCGATGAGCTGACGCTGGCCGGAGGACAGTCCGCGCCCGTCTTCACCCACCGGCGCAAGGAAGCCTCCGGGGATGGCGGCGATGGCGCGGAGGGCGCCGATGCAGCGCGCGGCATGGATGACGTCATTCGGCGTTGCTTCAGGTTTGCCATAGGCGATATTCGAGGCGATAGTCCCCGCAAAAAGGTGTGATTCCTGCGGGACGAATCCGAGCGACCCTCGCCACGCCGCCAGGGTGACGTCGCGGATATCGGTATCCACCGCCCGCACCGCGCCAGCCGTCGGATCATAAAACCGAGCCAACAACTTCACAATCGTCGATTTGCCCGCGCCCGTCGCCCCAACGACTGCCACAGTGGAGCCCTCGTCGATAGTCTCTGACACCTCGTGAAGGACCTCCACTCCGTTCGAGTACGCGAAGGTGATGTCGTCTAATGACAATGAGCCGTTCGGAACATGTGTTAACCGTCCAGAATCAGGAACCGACGTCGACTGTGACAACAAGTCACTAATGCGTCGCAACCCAACCTCGGCCTGCTGATACATGTCAAAAACTTGAGATAACTGCTGGATGGGCGCGAAAAGGAGGTTCATGTAGATCATGAATGCCACGAGAACTCCGGCCGTCACTGTGCCATTGAGCACCATGACTGCACCCACTCCCACGACAGCAGCAGAGGCCAATTCGGAGAGCGCATTAATGCCAGGGAAATAAATAGAGACCACCGTTTGCGCTTGCATACGCAGCCGCCGATACTCCAGTGCACTATGGGTGAACCGCTCAACATCGGAGTCTTGCTGGTTGTACACCTGCGAGGTGCGGATGCCATTAACCAGCTCCTGAAAATCCGCATTTACCGTTGAAATTTGGCCGCGAGCCTCGGAATACAGCCGCGACGAGATACGCCGGAAGATCACCGTGGCCACAATGACAATGGGTAAGGATGTCAGTGCTACCAGAGCCAGGCGAGGAGCAGTCACGAGCAGCATGATGCTGACGCCGATCAAGGTAGCTCCCGACACGATGGCCTGGGCCAACCCCTCTTGGAGGAACTTCGACAGGGAGTCGATATCGGTGGTCATGCGGGTCATGATCCGACCGGATTGAGTCGTCTCGAAATAATCGAGTCCGAGCCGCTGAACATGAGCAAAGGACCGTAACCGGAGCCCATAGAGCAACCGTTCACCCGTCCGCGACGTCAAAATGGTGTTAATCGTGCTGGCAATCCATGCCGCTACGACGATGATCAGTCCCAGCACGGTTGCGGTGACCAGCGCGCCCGTATCTTTATTGCCGACGCCGGCGTCAATGGCGTGACGGACGAGGGTGGGGAAGACGACGTCGGCAGTGACCAAGACACATAACGTGGCAATGATCGCTATGAGTAGCCACTTCACCGTACCGAGTAACCCGCGCAAACTGAACGGTGTTGAGTCGTTGCGGAAGGATTCCGCGTCAATTTTGGGTTTTTCAGTAGCGGGGGAGAGTTTCTCGACCATCGCCAGCACCTCAGGAGTGGCGGGCATTCCTGCGGTTGAGCTTCCTTGGCCCAGGCCAGCGCCTAGGCCACTGCCGGCGAGTGCGGCTCCCGACGCAGACAGGTCATCTCCCGCGGTGGCCGCTGCGCAGGGCTCATGCATGTCCTGATCCGTGGGCCACAGCGTCGCTAGGTCCGGTTCGTCTCCGTTGTCGAACGGGACGGATGCGTCGGTGTCGTGGCGTGGCAAGGCCATGAGCTCGGAAAAATGGGGGCTTGATTCCTGAAGTTCCTCCAGGGTTCCGCACGCGGTGACGGTGCCGGCCTCGACCAGTGCGATATGGTCGGCCAGCGCAAGAGTGGAATGGCGGTGCGCGATAAGGAGTAGAGTGACGTATCCTTTCCGTGCCTTCAACGCTGCGATTATGGCCGCCTCGGTCGTTGCGTCGATAGCAGAGGTCGCGTCGTCCAAAATAAGCACCCGCGCACCAGAGACCAGGGCTCGCGCTAATGCGATCCGTTGCCGCTGCCCCCCCGATAATGTCAGGCCACGTTCCCCAGCGATCGTGTCATAGCCGTCCTCCAGCTCCATGATGAAGTCATGGGCGCTGGCATCCTTAGCTGCGGAAATGATGTCCTCATCCGTCGCCCGCGGGTTCGCCAGCGCAATGTTCTCACGTACAGACCGCGAATACAGGAAGGGCTCATCGAAGACAGCGGAGACCGCGTGCCGCAGATCGCATTTCCGGGTATCCGTGATATCAACGGACTCGTGGCCGAATCCAGATCGGCCGTCGGTGGATTCGTGCATGCCGGCGTCGCCATCGTCGCCAGTGCCTTCGTAGCTGCCGTCGTGAGCAGGGGAGGGACGCCCTGAGGTTGTTAATCGAATTGTCCCCTCTGAAGCTGGATAAAAACCCTCCACGAGCTGGACAAGCATACTTTTACCCGCACCGGGTGGGCCTACTAGCACAGTGGTCTCGCCGGGGGCGATGTCCAGGGAGAAGTGATTGAGGATACGGTCGCTCGCGGTTCCCAACGAGTTTGTCGGGCTACTGTTCGACGGCTCACTATCGGTGTCCTTCTGAGTATCGACATCCGTTTGCGGCTGGGAGAAGGACACGTTATCGAAGGAAATCCCAAGCGGCCCATCGGGAATACGCGAGGGAAAAGCAGGATCAGAATCTGCTTCCAAATCGACAACATCGAAGACTCGAGACACGGACGATAAGGCCATCTGCATCGAGATGGCCATATTGGACAACATGCGGCAAATGCCGGTCAACGTTGTCAAATACGTGGAAAAAGCAAGGAAAATGCCAATGGTGATATGCCCGTTCAACGCCAGCCAACCACCGATCGCTACATTGGCCACCAATGCCAGGTTCGGCAGCTCAGCAAGCGTCGGTAAGAATTTCGCCTGTTGATGAGCAGCGCGCATTTGCAGTGCGTAGAGCGTCCGGCCCAGTTTGTCCAAAGTGGTGATCTCGCGTTCCTCTTGCGCGAATCCCTTAACCACTCGGACACCCGTCACGGTTTGTTCAACATGAGTAGCAACATTCGCGGCCTGCTGCTGGGCCGTCCAGGTCGACGCGAAAATCGAAAGCTTACTCCATAAACCAACGATAACCAGGATTGGTGTGACGATCACTGCCGCCAGTGACATCTGCCACGACAGCGTGAACATGACCACAAGAATGATGGCAAATTTAACGACGCTTCCAGCGGCGAGAGGAAACATCGCGAGGAGTCCCTGAACCATGTTGAGGTCGGAAATTGAACGGGAGACAACTTGCCCCGTGCGGATTTCGTCTTGATCCTTCCCACCGAGGCGAACCAAGCTGCCAAGGACACGAATCCTGAGCTCATGTTGCGCCCATTGGCTCATCTGCCCTGCTAGATAGCGTCGCGAGAACTGGAATGCGTATCTCAAGAGCGCGATAACCACCATGACGACGATCACTGCGGTGAGCGGTGTCCACCCGGTCGACGAGGTTATCCACGACCACAAAGCGGTCGGGCGCGCTTGCTCTGTCGCTGTGTCGACAGCCCGCGCGGTGGCAAGCGGAATCAAGATTTCTGCGATGGTGACGGCCAATGTGGCTGCCATCGCTCCCCACGTGTAGTACGGGTGAATCATGCATACGTGGAAAAGTCCACGTAGATCATGCTTCCGTGGGGCTTCGGCATCAGTCTTCTCACTGGCGACGGCGCCAGTGGAGGTGTCCTTGGTGTTCGTCGTTGTCGTGTTCCTTGCTTCTAATGATTGTTAGCGCTTGCTCGTTAGTCGCTGCTGCTTTTGTCGTTACTCTTGTCGTCGCCGCTCTGGGCCATCTTTTCCCATGCGTTGTCTAACGCCGTGGCAGCGTCGGATGTTCCGGCGTCACCTCGCTCCAGGGCACGGGTAGTGTCGGGCCATACGAGCGGCGGTTCGCCGAGTGTCGCGCTGACGTGCTCGATGGCTTTTGAGGCAATTTTCCTGTTGAGGGTGCCGCCCATGAGCGCACCAATGCCCAGTGGAAGAGCCTTGGCAACCATGCTGGTGGCAGCGCGTTTACGGATCCTTTTGAGCGCCATCGAAGCCAGTTGGTTATTGACCTGTCCCACTGCGGGCTGGCTCAAAGATCTCAAGCGGAAAACGCTCCCGCTGCCCAACACTGTCGCGATGGCTTCGTTTGCCGACGATCCATTGATCGCGAGCAAAACGAGCGCGGTACGGTCCTTGTGACGCGAAATGTCGATTCCGCGAAGGTACGCCGAGGAAAGCGTGTACCACGTCGTGAGCTCGAGGAATAAGAACGCATCGCCCGTCGAAACACCTAAAGACGCGAGCGTGCCAACACCGGGAACCGCAGCCGACGCTCCAGCACCCACACCTGTCGTCGTCGCGAGGCGTCGGAAGTGTTTATTAACGACTTCCTGGACCTGGGCGGGGCTATCTCCTTCGTGCTTGGATTTCACCATGTCGACATAACGCGCAATGGGTCTCACCTGTATTTCTGCGGCGCGTTCGACAGCCGAAAGGATGCGCGACGGCGTTTCTTTATTCTCGAGGTTGTCATTCTCGACGTTCTCGTCGACATCGAGCTCGTCGTCGGATTGCTTGTCAGAGTGCTTTTTTGATGAGAAACGGTTTTTTACCGCGCTGGGTACAACGTTAAGTAATGAAGCCATAAAGACAATTCTATTGGGAGCCTATCACAAGCGGGTTCTTCTGTGTCCGTGTGTGGACGTGTCGTGCCTGTGGGCTAGGCTGGTGGACGCGATTATGTGTGGTGCGTCGACGGCTTATCGCCGGGCGCATGACGCAGAATGTACCGGAAGTGAAGAACGCGTCGTTCGGCGTACCGCGTCGTGTGAAGTACAAGGAGATTTGCGTGGCTGCATCGGTAATTGACACTGTGGTGAACCTGTGTAAACGCAGGGGCTTGGTGTATCCGAGTGGTGAAATCTACGGGGGAACTCGGTCGGCGTGGGATTACGGTCCGCTCGGCGTTGAACTGAAGGAAAACATCAAGAAGCAGTGGTGGCGGACATTTGTTCAGTCTCGCGGGGACATGGTGGGCCTGGATTCGTCCATTATTCTTCCGCGTGAAGTCTGGGTGTCTTCGGGCCACGTGAAGACCTTCACCGATCCGCTCGTGGAGTCTTTGCACACGCACAAGCGGTACCGGGCTGACCACCTTATCGAGGCCTATGAGGCCAAGCATGGCCACCCGCCGGCTAACGGTCTTGCGGATGTTCCCGATCCAGAGACCGGACAGCCGGGGGAGTGGACGGAGCCGCAGATGTTCTCCGGTTTGATGAAGACCTACCTTGGTCCCGTCGACAATGAAGAGGGGCTGCATTACCTTCGCCCGGAGACGGCCCAGGGCATTTTCGTGAACTTCAAGAATGTTCAGACGACGTCCCGCAAGAAGCCGCCGTTCGGTATTGGCCAGCTGGGCAAGGCCTTCCGCAATGAGATCACGCCGGGGAACTTCATTTTCCGGACCCGTGAGTTTGAGCAGATGGAGATCGAGTACTTCGTTCCGCCTGCTGATGCCTCACAGCACTTTGACCGCTGGGTTGAGGATTGCTGGAACTGGTTTGTTGACCTGGGCATTGATCCCGATCATTTGCGGAAGTTCGATGTTCCAGAGGATGAGCGCGCTCACTACTCTGATCGGACGATCGACCTGGAGTACCAGTTCGGTTTCGCTGGCTCAGGCTGGGGCGAGCTCATGGGCATTGCGAACCGCACCGACTTTGACCTGCAGAGCCACATTAAGGGCTCGGGCGAGGACCTCAGCTTCTTTGATCAGCCCACCGGCGAGCGCTATGTCCCCTACGTCATCGAGCCGTCGTTTGGTCTGACGCGCTCGTTGATGGCTTTCCTTATCGACGCTTACCACGAGGATGAAGCTCCCAACGCCAAGGGTGGCGTGGATAAGCGCACGGTGCTGCGTCTGGATCGTCGCCTGGCTCCGGTGAAGGTGGCGGTTCTGCCGCTGTCGAAGAAGGACACGTTGACGCCGACGGCGGAGAAAGTGGCGCAGGACCTGCGCGGTTTGTGGAACGTCGACTATGACATTTCGGGTGCGATTGGCCGGCGCTACCGCCGCCAAGATGAGATCGGTACGCCGTTCTGTGTGACCGTCGATTTCGACACGCTGGATGATCACGCGGTGACTGTCCGCGAGCGCGACACGATGGAGCAGGAGCGCGTCAGCATTGACAAGTTGCAGGGTTACCTGGCTGAGCGGTTGGCAGGGTGCTAAATGAGACTATCGTGGGGTCCTCGTAAAGAAGACGGTGGCGTTGCCCACCTTGATCTTTTCCGTGACGACGAATTAATCGCGCGGTTTTCCCAGTCTAGGGAGCTGACATCGGCGCGGGTGAAGCCATCTGGCGCTGCGACGGGAGGAGGCAGCCTGCCGTCCTCGGAACCGAGTGCGGATCCGGAGTCATGGCCCGAGTGGACATTCGTCCCACACACGAAGGGGAGACTGTCCGCGTCGGGGCCCGATGGGCAGAATTTCCACGCTGATCCGCAATCCCCGCGCGAGGGGAAAGAAGGACAGATCGGACGTGCGAAGTGCGTGGCCCTCGACATGGGCAGCGCCGAGACGTCATCTGCCGATCCCGCTTCGGACAGCGCTGTCGCGTCTGAACCTCGTGGCACGTCGGAGGGCGTGCCCGCGGTCAATATCGTCAACTGTGGCAAATTGGACTTCGTGTTCGAAACGCCCGATGAGACGAAATTAGGGCAGTTCACCGGCGGTAATCGTGGTGTCCGGCACGTGGTTGTTGAGCTAGAGTCCGGCCAGGAGTCGGCGATGACCACCGAGCAGCAAGTGTTCCTGGCGTGGGTTGCCCGGATGCAGTTGGAGTCACAGTTAGTCACGAGCACCTGGATGTGGACGGTGCTATTGATCGTGCTCCTGCCGTTTATGTTGTTGGTTTTCTTGCTGTAGGAACATACGGCCTCATAACGGCCGGGTAGTGGCCGAGAATCGAAGGCGGCCACCCGGCGGCCGCGACCACAGAAGATCGTCGGGGCGGGTCAGAACGCTCCGTCGAATCCGCTGCCGCCGTCGCTGAAACCACCGTCACCAAATCCGCCGAAACCACCAAAGTCGTCGCCGAATCCATCACCGAACCCGCCGCCGTAGTTTCCATACCCTCCGTAGTGGCCACCGCCGTGGAAGAGTGACGAGATCAACATTCCGGCGATGAAGGCGCCGCCGTTGCCGCCACCGCCGAAGTAACTCTGATTGCGTCGGGTGAAGTCATCGATATCGTTGCGTGCTGCTTGTTCGGCCCGCCTGCCTAATTCGCCAGCGTGGCGTGCCTCCGAGATTGCACGTCGCGTGTCAGTGGTCCGCAGCGATTGGGCCTGGCTCAACTGCCGTTGAGCGTCAGAGAGCAGAGTTCGCGCCTGCGAGCCCACAGCCTGCCCACGGGTCGAGATCAAACTATCCGCTGCCTCAATCTGCGCGGCGGCATCATCGCGCGTCCGATCGAAAACACGAAGCGCACGGTTACGGTCGCGATCCGAGTCACGCGCTTGTTCAATCAGTGCATCGAGCTTTTCATCCGCCTCCAACAACCGCTTATATATCGCCAGAGGATCAGCACCGGTTCGTGCCAACTCTCCGCCCTTTGCGTTGTTTGATCCACTTTCGTTCTGGTCGCCACCCGTAGTGAGGACAGCCGCCGATGTCTCCGTCGGCGCATCGATAGTGCGCGCATCCTCTACCGCATCCCACGCTTCAGTCGCGATCGCGTCCATCTTGTCGAAGTCGAACTGCGAACCCTGAGCACTCGCCCGCGCACGAAGTTTCCCAGCCTCGGTCAGCTCCTCAGTGATCTCGTCAATAAGGGAGCGAATATTGCCCCGAGCTTCGGCAATCCGCTCGTCGGCCTGCTCGATATCTGTGAGCAGGTCGTCGGCTTGGCCGGTGGTCATTTCCGCCGTGCGGATGTATTCCACGAGCCCGCCCTGCTCACCTGCAGGTTGGTGGGTGAGAGCACGGCCTTTATCGATGGCCCGCTCGGCGTTATCCAGGTGCTCGGTGGCGATATCGACATTGTCCGCGATGGAGGCGAGGGCATCGGACGCATACTTCGTGCGCAGCTCGCTCAGCGTTGACGACGCCTGAGGCAGCCGTGCGCGAAGCGACACAATGCGTTGGGTGAGCTCGTCGAGCCGTCGGTCCGAATCGATGAGCAACCCGCGAAGGCGCGAGAACTCGTCGGATTGTTTATCCAGGCCGCGGTCGGCTTGCCCACATGAGCTCACGATATCCACAAGCATGGCCTTGCGCTCTTCGTCAGAACGCACTGTCCCCGAATCAATTTCGCTGCGGAGCTGGAACGCCCTCTCCAGGGTCCGCTTCGAGTGATCCATGGCTCGGATGAAGGGCCGTGCCCGGTCTTCTCCGAATTCCGCAATGGCCAGCCGGAGTTCGTCATCGGCTGTCCGAATCGACGCATCTGTACTTGTGAGTTCCTCCTGCGCGCGTTCCTCCAGCACGGAATACGGTAATTCGTTGAGCGACGTCGTGTCATCCGGATTGATGGTCTGGGCATCCTTGACCATCGTTTCCTGCTGCTTCTTCGTGCGTCGCCGGTTCATGTACCATACGCCGCCCCCTGCCGCAATGATGGCGATAGCCCCACCACCCAGCCAGAACAGTGCCGCCGAATTATCATTCGCATCCTTCGCGGCGTCGATCTTGTCGGTGATAACTGTATTCCAGTCGGGGTTATCTTCCGCGAGTGGTTCCTTGGCGGCCTCGTACGTCTTCTTTGTCACGGCATTGCCGACGTTCCGCCCGCCGTACACCCCCTGCGTGCGCTTAGTGACGTCGAAAGCCACAATAAGCACATTGGACTGCGGGTTCTCCTGGAACCGCTCGTACGCCCATTCTTTCCCCGACATGCTGCCGAAGCTGTTGGCGATGTAGACAGTCATGGCGATGTCATCGTCGACCTGTAGTTTCTTGATTTTCTCCGTCAGGTCTTTCTTCTGACTGTCGGTGAGGGCCCCAACGCTGTCATTGATGCGTTCGCGGGTGGCCACACTGGAACCGCTAGTGTCGGTACTTGATCCTGTGGAGTCACTTTGAGCGACGACGTTGGTCTGCGTGGTTTGTGCCACCTGAGCTGCGGCTTCGGGAATGATTGTGCTGCCCAGGAGCACCCCGCCCGTGAGTGAGAGGGCAGCTGCGGTTGCCGTGAGCCGCACACCGCGTCTGTGGGCGGTGTTCGCAGAATGGGCGACGTGGGTGGTGTGCTCAGTGGTGTAGTGGTCGTTCCGGATGACTGCCATGATCTAAAGAATAGAGAAAACTGTGGAGTGTTTGCCTACACGCATGTGTTTGGGTGTAGGTTAGCGGGCTGTACCTGGCGGTCGTGGATGGAGGACGTGTGGGGCGTTGGTTGGGCCGGACTCTCTGGCGTGTGGTGGTTGGTGCCGTGTTGATCACCGCTGTGTTGGTTTGCGGTACGGCGTTGCGGGTTTGGCAGTTTGCCCGCCATGATGACGACACCCCCTCTGATGTGATCGTGGTGATGGGGGCTGCGCAGTATAACGGGACACCGAGTGAATGGTTTGCCGCGCGCCTAGACAAGGCCGCCACGATGTACCAGGAGGGCACTGCTCCCGTTATCGCGACATTGGGTGGCAAGCAGGAGGGTGACCAGTACACGGAGGCTGAGGCCGGCAAGATGTACTTGGAGAAGCTGGGCGTGCCGTCGTCGGCAATTGTTCCGATTAGCGATGGCTCGGATACCCTGACCTCTGCGCGGGCTCTTGCGGAGTACTCGCACAATGAGAACCGTCATTGGTCCTCGGCGGTGGTGGTGACCGACCCGTGGCATGCTTTGCGTGCTCGGACGATGGTTCGGGATCAAGGGTTTACGACGCATTCCGTATCGACGCGCCACGGGCCGTCGGTGTGGTCGCGTGATGCGCAGTTCTCGGGGATTCTGCATGAGACCGGCGGTTTGATTTTTTATCAGGCGACGCACCGCTCCAATGTTATGTCGGAGCAGGATGTAGAGGATTTGTTGAACTAGGCGCGCCTCTAATGATTTGTGGCGTGTAGTGCGACAATAGCGGTATGAAATTGCGGAAGGTGTACCCGTATTCAGAGCGGGATCATGAGCGCCGTGTGGTGGAGGGACCGAAGGGCGCTCAGTTGGCGGGGGCGACGCCGGAGATGCGGGATGATTTTGATCGAGATCGCGCCCGGGTGCTGCATTCTGCCGCATTGCGTCGGTTAGCGGATAAGACGCAGGTGGTCACTCCGCAGACGGGGGATACGCCACGGACTCGGTTGACTCATAGCCTTGAGGTAGCTCAGATCAGCCGGGGCATTGCTGCGGGGGTCGGGGTGGACACTGATTTGGCTGAGTTGGCGGGGCTTAGCCATGACATTGGCCATCCGCCCTATGGCCACAACGGGGAGCGGGCTTTGGACGAGCTCGCCCAGGATTGTGGTGGTTTTGAGGGGAATGCTCAGACATTGCGTATCTTGAGCCGTCTTGAGGCGAAGGTGTGCGATGTTCGCGACGGCCACCCGGTGAGTGTGGGGTTGAATTTGACGCGTGCTTCGTTGGACGCGACGTGTAAGTACCCGTGGACGGCATCGAGCCCGCAGGGTGTGGAGCGGAAGAAGTATTCGGCCTATGACGAGGATGCTCCGCTGTTGGAGTGGATTCGTCGCGGTGCTCCCGAGGGCAGGAAGTGCCTGGAAGCCCAGATCATGGATGTCAGCGACGACATCGCCTACTCGGTGCACGACGTGGAGGACGCCGTGTTGTCCGGTCGCGTCAGCCTCAACGTGTTGTGGGACCTGGTCGAGATTGCCCAGTTAGCGGAAGAGGGCGCGGGCGTCTTTGGCGGCGATCCCGATGCACTCGTCGACGCTTCCGACCGGTTGCGTCAGCTGCCGGTCATTGCCGAGGCTGCTGATTATGACGGGACATTGGGTGCGTCGGTGTCTTTGAAGGCTATGACATCGCAGTTGGTGGGTCGCTATATTTCGGCGACGGTCGCTGCGACTCGCCGTGCGATGACGAATGGGGACGAGTCGGCGTGGACGGAGGAGATGGCCGCGGGGAGGTTTTCTAACGACCTCGTTGTGCCACCCGATATTGTGGCCGAAATCACGCTGCTGAAGTCGGTGGCCGTGCTCTACGTCATGGATCAGTCGCTGCACCAGAAGAACCAGGAGCGTCAACGTGATCGGCTCTTCCGCGTGAAGGATTATCTGTATGCCGGTGCGCCGACGAGCTTGGATCCTCTGTACCAAGGCTGGTGGAATGAGGCCTCGACGGACGACGAGCGGCTGCGCGTCGTCATTGACCAGTTGGCTTCGATGACGGAGTCGCGGCTCGAGCGGTTGGATAGGTCGGCTCGGGATTGGTCAGCCGGGTGGAGTTAGTGGGGAACTAGCAGGGGCGAGTTAGTTTTCCTGCATCTCACAGAATGATGAGTAGTGGTCGCTGGTGTAGTACCAGACTTCGGGGTGCGTGGCGGTCGAACCACCCGTAATGATCCTGGCAGGCCCGCGGCTGTGATCCGTTTTATCCTCGTCGACGGTATATTCGCGGTAATAGTTGTTCTTCTTGTGGGGGAGTGCGTTCTCATAATTCCCGAAGTGGGAACCGTCCTTCTGCGGGTAATCAAATGGCCCACCGGACTTGATATCGTCGACGACCACGCGTGCTTGATCAGGCAGCTGGTTCGCGTTGCACGCTGGGATGGAGCCTGATGCCCCCTTATGCGACCCTCCCGACGACCCGCTCGATGACTCAGTCGATGACCCGCCACCCTCCGATCCGTTGTGGCTCGGGTTGTTGACGGAATCCCATCCCCACAGGCCAACCGCACCCGCCACCACAGCACCAAGAATCGACGTCAACGTACGAAGGGACAACACGTGACGCCCCCGTCGAGCGTTCCGTGATCCGTCCTGTGTGTTCTTCTGAGGTGCACCCGGCATGGTCGATATTGTGTCATACCCTGGCGAATGTCACGGCACTCCTAGGGCTTGACATGACGACGTAGCATAGTTGCCATGGCCAGAGGACGAATCCCGGAGAGTGACATCGATGCGATCCGTGAGCGCACGCCGATCGAGGAGGTCGTGGGCGAATATGTGCAGCTAAAACCCGCCGGTTCGGATTCGCTCAAGGGGCTATCGCCCTTTAAGGACGAGAAGACCCCGAGTTTCCATGTCCGCCCCAACAAGGGGTACTACCACTGCTTTTCGACGGGGAAGGGCGGCGACGTTTTCAGCTTCCTCATGGAAATGGAGCAGGTGTCGTTCCCCGAGGCCGTCGAACAGTGTGCGGAGCGGATTGGCTACACCATTAACTATCAAGGTGGCGGGCCCGGACGTCGGGAAGAGCCGGGAACTCGCCAGCGGCTCGTCGCGATAAATAAAGCCACCCAGGAGTTTTACCGCGAACACCTGGATACCGATGAGGCCGCGCCGGCACGGCAGTTCTTGCTCGACCGCGGTTTTTCTCAGGACCACACGGAGCAGTTCGGGTGCGGCTACGCGCCGGGCGGATGGGATACGTTGACAAAATTCCTGCTCCGCAAGGGGTTCGACGTCAAAGAGCTGGAGGCCGCCGGGGTGACCTCCCAGGGCCGAAGGGGGCCGATTGATCGGTTTCATCGACGCCTGACCTGGCCGATCCGCAACACCGCGAACGATGTCATTGGCTTCGGTGCCCGCAAACTCTTCGATGACGACAAGCTGGGTAAATACATGAACACCCCGGAGACCTTGTTGTACAAGAAGTCGAAGGTGCTGTTTGGAATTGACCAGGCGAAGAAGAACATTGCCGAACGCCACCAGGCAGTCATTGTTGAGGGCTACACAGATGTCATGGCCATGCACGCCGCAGGGGTGACGACGGCGGTTGCCGCGTGTGGAACAGCGTTCGGGGCGGACCACTTGCAGATGGTGCGGCGCCTCATGCTGGATGACTCTCATTTCCGCGGGGAGATGATTTATACCTTCGACGGCGATGAAGCCGGTCAGAAAGCAGCCATGCGCGCCTTCGAGGGAAACCAGGAGTTCCTGGGCAAGAGTTTCGTCTCCGTCGCACCGAATGGTCAGGATCCGTGCGACTTGCGCTTGTCCGGCGGTGACGCCGCAGTGCGTGATTTGGTGATGTCCCGTATTCCAATGGTGGAGTTTGTCGTACGAACGACGCTCGCCTCGTTTGACCTTCACACACCGGAGGGGCGGTTGCAGGCCATGGAGGCCGTTGCCCCCGCGGTCGCAAGCGTCAAAGACACCACATTGCAGAAAGCGTACGCCAGGAAGCTGTCCGGGTGGCTCGGCTGGGACGATGTGAGCGACGTCGAAGCCGCTGTACGACGGGCCGCCCGCAAGCCACAATCGTCCGGGCTGAAGCGTGGACGAGCACGCCAGCAGCGGAATACGTGGAGCGCGAAATCCCCAGCCGCGAATGACCCACAGAGTTCCAACCAGCCGCGTTTCACCAGGCCAAACCCGCGTAATGGTGAACTCGCAGGCGAACGCGAGGCTCTCAAGATCGCCTTACAAGAACCAGCTGCCGCCGCTGAATTGTTCGATGTTCTGCCCGCCGAGAGCTTTCGGCACCCCACCTACCGAGAAATATCCGAGGGGATTCGTCGCGCCGGGGGGTGCGCTGCGGCCGCGGATGTGGAGTCGGGCGGGAACTCGTGGGTGATGAAGGTTATTGAGAATCTTCCGCAGCCGATGGGGGAGTCGATGGTGACCGAGCTCATGGTGGAGCCGATTCACTATGAGGGTGAAAACATGGAGTGGTTCGTGCGGAGCACGATGGTGCGCCTTCAAGCAGTGTGGGTGGGCAACCAGATTGCCGAGCTCAAGTCGACGCTGGAACGCCTGCGGCCGAGCGACGACGAGTACAACAACCTGTTTGGCGACTTGGTGGCGCTCGAGCAATACAGGACCGGTTTGATTAAGCAAGCGACACAGCGGCCTCTATAAGGCCGGCTGGCTGCACCTGTTCCCACCCGTGCCACCGGCGCCGCCTTCGCCCATCCGCGCCACCCGCACGGCGTCCGCCGTCGTCCCGTTAGTCCTCGTCGGGAACGTAAATGGTGGTGTCGTTGTCGTGCCGGGTCCGGATATTCCGCGCCCGGAGCTCACGCATCCGCGGTTCCGGGTCCAGAGCGTTGGCTAATGCCTTCCTCCCCGCGTGGAGAGCAGATTTGGCGACGGGGGAGTTAATCGCTGCCTCATAGCCTCGTCGGATCTGGTCGTAACGCTTCCGACCTGCTTTCGTGCCCATGACGTAGCCCGCTGTGGCACCGGCGATGAACGTAGTCAAACGCATATGTTTTCTTTCGTGTGATGGCGTCGGTTGGAGTTAGAACTCTTCGTACTCGTCGGGGTCCTGGTCCTTCTCACGGCCGTCGGGCTTGGTGAGGGCATTGATCGCCTCGACTTCGTCGCTCGTCAGCGTGACATGTAAGGAATCAAGATTTTCCTTTTGACGCTTTTCCGACGCGGATTTCGGAATGGCGAGGCTCCCGATGGCCCGGTGCCATGCAAGAACAATCTGGCCGACGGAGGCGTCGTGGTTCTTCGCAATGGAAACGATGGTGTCTTCCTCGAAGACGGCGCCTCGGGCAAGAGGGCTCCACGCCTCTGTAATGATTCCGTGCTCCTTGTCATAGGCGCGGGTTTCAGCCTGGTTGAAGTACGGGTGCAGCTCGACCTGGTTAATAACGGGGAGCTCGCCGGTTTCCCGTTCGAGCGTGTCCAGGTGCTCCGGCGTGAAGTTGCAGACACCGATGTTGCGGATAAGCCCACGGTCCCGGGCTTCCATTAATGCTTTCCAGGCCTCAACGTATTTGCCCTGCTTCGGGTTGGGCCAGTGGATGAGGTACAGGTCGATGTAGTCCAGCCCGGTGCGGTACAGGGACTCCTCGATGGCGCTCAGTGCTTGGTCATGTTCCTGGTATCGGCCGGGGAGTTTGCTGGTGACGGTGACGTCGTCGCGCGAAACAATTCCTTTATCAATGGCCGCGCGAATACCCGCCCCGACGGTGCCTTCATTTTCGTAATTGTAGGCGGAGTCGATGAGCCGGTAGCCCATTGTGAGCGCGGTTTCAACGGACTCCGCACCGCTTTGTCCCCAGAGTCGGTACGTGCCAAAGCCCAGTGCAGGGGCGGTGTATCGGTCTGTGGACAGGATGGGAATTGATTGTTGGTTAGTTGTCGCGGAGGAATCAGTCATAGGGCTAGTGTAACCACGCTCGCCGACGCCCGGCCACGGGAAGTCGTGGGATTTCGGGCTCCGAGTAGGCCTCAGGTGCGCCAATGTCGGGCCAACGTCGGGCCAACGTCTGCGTCCCGATCGGCCCGATGTTCGTTTAACACGTTGTCCGGTTATTCGTGGCAGACAAGGAACAGCTAGTGTTGATAGCGAACTTAAATGCGTTTCTGTTCTACGTTTTTCGTATCGCCGCGAGCGAAGGTGCGCACCCACGGTGGTTGCTCTTCTTTTAGTGGCGACGCCTGCCTCGTGGCCATATAGGTGGCGGGGTAGCAGCGTGCTGTGATCGCACTGTGCTTGCGTAGGGCCGGGACGGCTTTACCCACTGGGAGGACCTCGTGGACTCTAAGGAGCCATCGTCTGCGTCGGACAGCCAATTCGTTGGCCGAGCTGGTAGTGCGGACAGCGCGTATGACCCGTGGAAGGGTGATCCGTCAGGCGCGGATGACGTGTCGGCGTCGGAAGAGAGGAATGCGCCGGCGTTTCCGTTTCTTACGTTTGATCCAAGTTTGAAGGAACTGACCTCGTCGGGTGGTCGCCACCGGCGCCGTGAAGTCGATGTTCTCCGCACCGAAGACGAGGTTTCTTTTATGGGGTACCCGCTCACCGGTGGCGGACAGCGTCAACGGCAGGATGAGTCGGAGCCCTCGGCCGCGGGCTATCCAGGGTTTCCCTCATCGCCGACGGATGCGTCGGGCTATGACGGCGAGATCCTGGAGGGCGAGGTCCTCGGCACTGACGACGCAGCAGACGACGCGCCGGGCCGAGATGATCACACTCCACATGACCCGGGCCTTTATACCCATTCCGCGGAAGATACGTTCGATCGTTCTGAAGTTGGGGACACGGATGCCCGTCCCGCCGACCTCATGGGTGGAGACGGAGACGTCGACAGTGATGACGTGCCTGCCGCTGATGCAGCAGCGCCACAGCTCTCTGCAGTGAAGACCAAGCCTGTTGCAACAAAGACGAAGCCCTCCACAAAGAAGGCTAGATCCTCCGCAGCGAAGACAAAGCCGGCTAAGTCGGGGAAGAAACCGACCGGCCGTCGTTATCCTCATGCGAAGTTTTGGTCCACTGTAGCGGGGTCTGTTGCCTCGCTCATGATGACCCTTGACATGACGATCGTCCTGGTGGCATTGCCGGACATCGGCGAGAGCCTCAAGTTGTCGTTGTCGGGCTCACAGTGGATCGTCAACGCGTATACCCTTGCGTTCGCGGCACTATTGTTGGGCGTCGGCAGCCTATCCGACCTGGTGGGACGCCGTGGCATCTTCATAGTCGGGCAGTTGGTGTTTGTCGCGGCGTCGGTCGGGTGTATGACGGCGGATGCTGAAAACTGGATGATTGTGGCCCGAGCTATCCAGGGCGCCGGGGGTGCCATGGTCTTCGGATCCAGTCTACCCCTTCTTTCCGACGTTTTCGGCCCTGGCGAGGAAAAACAGCGGACGAGCGCAGTGGCTGTTTTCATGGCGGCCGGTGCTGCGGCGGTGGCGTTGGGTCCGCTCGTTGGTGGTGCCATTGTTGAATTCTTCGATTGGCGCTGGATCTTCGCGATCAACATTCCGATCGGGTTACTGATCATTGTGGGAACGTTGATCGGTGTGCCGAAAGACGCGCAGCAGTGGCGTCGGCAGGCTTTGGAAGACAGGAAAGCACGCCTGCTCGCTGAAGGGCACGTCGACGAAGTGGAAAAGCTTGAAGAACAGCAGGTTGAAGAGACGGTGCCGCCGATCTCGTGGCTTACACTCATTGTGGCGTCGGTGTTCCTTTTTGCCTTGAACTATGCTCTCCTTACCGGCCCGGATGACGGCTGGACTGACGGCAAAGTCTTCATCGGTTTCGGCGTCAGCTTGGCTGGTTTGGTCCTGATGGTGTGGATGCAATTGGCCAAGGGAGACAAGGCCATGATCGACGTCCGCATGTTCGCCATCCCGTCCTTCTCCGCGGTGACCATCGTTGCGTTTGCCGCCCGGCTGTTCAGTTTCGGGATGATGCCGTACATCGTTCTCTGGCTATCCGGGGCAGTGGGGTTAAGCTCTCTGGAAGTTGGGTACGTGACGACGGCGCTCGCTATCCCGATTATTCTGTTCTCACCTGTGGCGATTCAGCTGGGTAAGAAGATCAAAGTCTCCGCTATTCAGGCCCTGGGAATGATCATTATTGCCGCTGGTTTGCTTCTCGGCCTGAAGCTGAACTCCAACTCTGGCTGGGTGGACATCATTCCGATGTACATCGTGGTCGGCATCGGTACAGGGCTCATGCTCCCGCACTTGATGGACGTTGCTGTCTCTGTTGTTGCTCCGCGTAAAACGGGTACCGCGACTGGTATTGCCAACACAGCTTTCCCCTTGGGGACGAGTTTCGGTGTGGCCATTTATGGTGCGATTCTGACAGCGGCAACGTCATCGGGGTTGAAAGCAGTGTCCTTCCCGACGGCATCGGTTATGAATACGCAGGCGGGTGCGCAGCAGTTGCCGCCGGGAGTTCCGGCGCCTGCGCCTCAGCTGCCACCGGGAGCGGTATTGTCGCCGGATAAATCGACTATCACGATGGATGCTCCGCAGAAGATTGTCGATTTAGCGTCGAGTGGGCAGTTCCCGCTCATTCGCCAGCACGCCCCGATGTTTGCTGACAAGGCTTTAGAGTCGTACATCAACGGGTTACATAACGTGCTGATTATCGCTGCGGTGCTGGCTGCTGTTGGCGCTCTTGTCGCGCTGATCTTTATTCGAGACAAAGACCGTTATGAAATTCGGAGCCAGAAAGAGCGGAAAGGATAATACATCGACCGACGGGATGTCAGGATTTAACAATTATTATCGAATAGGAACCTCCTATTTAGGGTAATACTCGTTACATTTTCATAACGAACCCTGAAACTATCTTTTTATAATTGTGCTCCTGACTTGATGTCTGGTATACCTAGCCACATGGCTGACAGTGATATAATGCTCACTCCGGGTGAGCAGGGTGTGTTTTCCCGTTGATTCTGATCCAATCTGCTCCTGTTTTGGTTGCCAACAACCATGGTGGTGACAAATCGCCGTATCGCAATCAAATATCTAAATACTTTGTTGGGAGCCATCCCCATTGGGTATGAAGAGCGATCCATTCCCATGGGATCAATTGCAGGTGTGACCACCTCGAGACAGGTTAAAGTTCCGCCGCTTCTCATCTTTGGGATCATCTCGTTGATCAGCATCGTCCTTTTCTTTAATTCGATCGGCAATGGCAGTGGCGGTGGGATTATAGGCGGTCTACTCTCCGCAGTTATTTTTGGTGCGCTAGCAGCCAACGCCGTGCGTTCGGGGATTATTTTTACGAATAATGGCGGTGGAGCATCTGATGTCACCGTTTCCCCGTTGGACAGCGGATCACTCGAAGAGTTCAAGAATAAAGCCAATGAGTACATTTACTCTTCCACTGACGCAGGAACGTCGTGGCAGATGCAGGGCTACTCAGATCCGATGAACCAACACAACGGTTTTGGCGGTGGCCAGCAGCAAGGCTTTGGCGGTCCGCAGCAAGGTTTCGGTGGCCAGCCTCAGCAGTTCGCGAACCAGCAGCAGGGTTCTAATTCCTCGCAGGGCTTCGGTGGTTCGCAACAAGGTTTCTCGACAAGCAACCAGAGTGCACAGAACTCGAATAGTGGTTCCCAGCCGTTCAATGGTGGACAGTCTTTCGGCGGAAACCAAGGTGAACAGAGTGGAAGCCAGCAGTGGGGATCTGGTCAATTCAGTAACCCCAACCAATGGGGGCAGTCTTCACAACAAGGTAGCTCGAGCACGAGTTCTAGCCACTCAGCTTCAGATGAGTCTGAGTCCACTCACACCAATGAACGACCTGGAGATGGCGGGTCGAATCGTGGTTCGGTGTACACGGATGAATCTGAAAAGAAGGATTCATCCGACGACTAGGACGCCTCTCTACTAGGTGGAAACAAAATCCGATGAGTTAGGCTAGCCCCCTATCAGCTGAAAGCTGGTAGGGGCTTTTAACATGAGTGAATCTGAACCATATCGAATATGTGGAGTAGGTTCTTGATCACCGGGCTATAAACGAACCGGACTCGGCCGATTCTTGTACGCGCAACATGACAGTTGGTCGTTTTGCGTTGGTCATCTGTGAGCTGCGCCGAAGAGAAGAGTCAAGTAGTGGACTAAATGCTAGTCCTTTGTGAAACTCATTTCGTCTTTATTTGCAAAATCTCGAATTATGAGTGAATCGTCTTCAAACTTGTACTCTGTTATATCATCTTTATCGCCGGAGTCCGTCGAGCTACTGCCAAATATGCCCCAGTTGCCCTCATGTATTTCGAGTGCCCTCTTCGGCCGATTTATTTTACCTGCCAACTTCGCAGCGTAATAACCGTCACTATAGAATTTCATTAAAAAGTCATCTCCGGTGACCTTAAGAACCGCTTTACCGTCACTAGATTCGCTTACCCACTTGCCATCCGAAAGTTTGTCGTTCGACGAACATCCAGAGAGTGCAATTACGCTGGCTAGAGAAATGCTAACGAGGGTGAGGATTTTGTTCCGCATTTGAAGTACTTTTCCTTCATTAGAGGCCTTATAACGTAGTGTTCGTAGGTCTTGGACTTCTACCACTTACAATTAGAGAATCTCATTAGTCTGTGTCAAGAGTTTTCCGGCTAAGCTAGCGGCATTTAATCTTTACCTACGCTACGAAAGTTCTAGGCTTAATGTGGTTGGTTATTTTCCGGGTTGTTGGAGTAATTTCCCTGTGTCTGTTGTGGCTGGTTGTACCCGTTAGCAACTCCAGGATTCTGATAATTAGCTGGGTTCTGTTGCTGGTTCCCTCCTTGTCCCGGAGCGCTGAACTGTGACTGCGGGGCTTGGTTTTGTGGGGTGTAACCGACGTACTGGTTGAAACCATTGGAGAAGTTAGTCACTTCTGTATGTGCCAGAGCGGAGACATCGACTTCATCCTGACCGTCAAAGTTATCGATGACTACAAGCCGCGACCGATACGAATTAGCGACCAGAGCGAGTGATATAAGCATGCAGATCACGGAGAGTGTCATGATAAGGGGACTGATTTTTCCCTCTGGATAATCACTGTAGTATTCGTCGATTCCCGGTTTCTTTGCATGGAAAGAACTGATGAACCAAATCAGACTGAGAACAAAAAGGAACGCCGACGTAATTAAATAGGTAAGATCAAATGTCTTCTTTGTCTCTGTATGAGACACCGAGCGTAAGTCGATGTTATTGAGCTGATTGCCGATGGGGATTAAACCGAACAATAAACGTGGCCGATTAATTGCGATGCGCTGATCAGTAACCGCTAGCGTGGTTTTCTGCCAGAAGGTGAGCGGTCTCGACGTAACCTTAATAAGGTGAACGCCACTTTCGTTGGAGCGCAAAGAAACGTTGAGATCAGACATATTCCATTTTTATCACTTTCGCTAACTTTGGTCTATGGCGTTAGGGTACGGTACCCGCATTATGGTGGGCATCGTGTCGGTGGATGAGATACTCGCTGTTGCACAATGTTGTGGATGGTTTTCCCATATAAGACCAGTTCAGACTGCTGATTTGCCTCTACTGTGGTCTCTCTGTACAGTTCTATCTCGTTGCGGACATCGTCCGCAGAATCCCCCATAGCTCAATTGGCAGAGCATTCGACTGTTAATCGAAGGGTTACTGGTTCGAGTCCAGTTGGGGGAGCTTTTTCATATCCACGGGCCTATGGTGCAACGGCCCGTGGTTTTATTTTTACCCTCTGTACCTGGCTGGTTAACCGCGTCTCTCACGCTGCGTAGAAACCGGGTGAAGCAATAGCGGTATTCTCCCGATCGTTTGCTATTATCCTCACGGGGCTATAGCTCAGTAGGTTAGAGCCACGGACTCATAATCCGTTGGTCGCGGGTTCGAGCCCCGCTGGCCCCACATCATCCCTTGTCTATTCTCGTAGGCAAGGGATTTTTAGCTTCACATGGTTCAGATTGGTGAATAACCATGGACATTATCTCCGTCTATCGCATTATCGACTTAACCGGCGTCTTCATCAACGGCATTCTGGGAGGCGCCATCGCGCGTCGTCGAAAATTCGACGCTATCGGGTTCGGCCTCCTTGCTATTTTGTCTGGCCTCGGCGGCGGTTTGCTCCGAGATACGTTCCTTCAACACGGTCTCCCCGCCGCATTAAAAGAGCCCATCTACTTCGGCGTCGCATTGTCGGGCGGACTCGTCGCCATGACAGTCTCGCTAGAGCGGGAACAGTGGAACAAGCTTCTCAAAATCGGTGACGGCATCGTTCTCGGAGTCTGGGCAGTAACCGGAACAATAAAAGCCCTCAACGCCGGGTTGCTATGGCCCTCCGCGATGCTCCTTGGCATGATCACCGCGGTCGGCGGCGGGATGATCCGCGATATCACCATCGGCGTTGTCCCCGCGATTTTCGGCGGTAACACCCTTTATGCGACGTCGGCACTGCTCGGTAGCGGGATGATGGTGCATTTTAATAGCTTTCAACTTCGAACCGTGGGTATGGTGGTCTCAGCGTCGTTTGCCTCCATCTTGTCCATCGTCGCCTACTTCAAAGGGTGGGGCTTGCCCAATAACCCCGATTGGGCACCAGTCACTATGACAGCAGGTCAACTCCGGCGGCTCATGCTCACGCGCGCTATGGTTGAACACGATGAACGATTGGCCCGTAAACAACGCCGTAAGCTCCGTCGACGGAAAGATGACGGGGGATCCCACTCGAGTATTTGAGCTCGCTAGCGTCACCAAACTCCTGACTTCCCGCGCTGTGCTAGTCGCCGTGGAAGAGGGAGTCTGCGACCTGACAACCCCCGTAGGTCCAGCGACTGTGGCGCATTTGCTCGCCCACGCTAGCGGTGTCGGTTTCGCCACGACCGAACCTGAAAAGGCTCCGGAAACTAGGCGTATTTATTCCTCAGCGGGCTACGAGATCCTCGCGGACTACATCGAAAAAGAAACTGACATCCTATTCCCGGAGTATCTACAAGAAGCGGTATGCCAGCCCCTGGGCATGACGCAGACCGAACTCTATGGATCGGCCGGGCACGGTGCGCGATCCACACTGCACGACATGGATTTGTTCGCCCAGGAAATGATGAATCCCCAACTGGTGGCGGACCCTCACTATGAAGTGTGGTACCCGGATCTGGCCGGCGTCGTCCCTGGTTACGGGATGTTCAAGCTGTGCCCGTGGGCTCTGGGGCCTGAAGTGAAGGGGGAGAAAGGACTCTCGCGCGAACGGGGAGGGTCGGGCCGCGAACACTGGACCGGCACAGTATTGTCCCCACACACCGTTGGCCATTTTGGGCAAAGCGGAACATTCCTGTGGACCGTCCCAGGTGAGCACTATGCTGTGGTTCTCACCGACCGAGACTTTGGCGACTGGGCTAAGCCATTGTGGAGCGAATGGAACGATGAAAGGGCCCGTGAACTCGGATACGGCCCGTAACTCATGCGCCAAGCGGGCCATGAGCGGGGGAGAGGGACGCTAACGAGGGATTCGCCGGCTAGTACCACCAGTCACGCTAGTTAACACGCGCAACATGCGTTATGACCTGCGCTTATGCAGCAAACCCACACGGGGGATAAAGCCCTACTTGAGGTTGCGACGTCGGGAATTTGTTCCGGAATATGGGAGAGAGCAAGCCGTCGGAGCTGGAGGGGAAGCCAGCTCACCGCGCTTCTTGGTGACAACCTAAGGAGAACGGTGATGATTTACGTCGACAACGGTGGGGCCGAATTGGTGCGCCAACTTTTGCGTACCGGAGAGCCCTTTTGCGTTATTGAATACGGAAAACATGTGGAGGTTTACGCCGAGCCTAGGGCTGCATGTTGCTGATATTGATGAATTAGGGAACGTCGTTCTGACGGAGCATCGGCTTCGCGCGATTCTCGCCGAGGCAACAACTCGTCAGGAGGTCGACGCTGCCATTCGCAGCGCATTAGGTGAAGCCTGGGATTACGCTCCAGAACTAGTGCCCGCCGCCGACGACGGCGCGAACGTGGATTTAGACCACGATTACGACGCAACGCTCGTGCGTCAAACATGACAAGCCTGTGATGCTGCGCGGGGATGCGGGTGACACCGTGGCGGTTAGGAATCCTGCTCCATGAAGTCGACCATGTCCCTAATCGACGTGAACGAATCGATCTGTTCTTGGTCCACCTGGCGCCCTGAGTGCTCCTCAATACCTACGCCGATATCGATCACCGACAGCGAATCCAGGCCAAGGCTGTCCACGGTGGAGTCGAGGGTGATGTCGTCCGGGTCAACGTGTCCATATTTCGCCACAATGCTTTTGACCTCATGAAAAACGTCCACGAGGCCAGGCTACCAGGCGTGAAGCCTGATGCCGTGCCCCGTGGACTGTCAACAAATTGGTGTGTCGCGGGTCGGCCCCGTACCCAGAGCCGGCCCAGGTTGTTATGCCTTAGTGGGGTCGTCGATGTGGAAGTCCTTCGCAGCTTGATCAGCCACCGAGACGTCGATCTTCCCTTCCCGAGCCAACCCAGCTAAGACAGCGACGACGATTGACTCTGCGTCGGTGTTGAAGTACCGGCGGGCAGCGGCACGAGTATCGGAGAACCCGAAGCCATCGCAGCCGAGCACGGTGTAATCACCGGGCACCCACTTGCGGATTGTTTCACCGATCGTCGTATCAAAATCAGACGCAGTAACAAACGGCCCGTGGGCGCCGCTCAGCTGCTTCTCCAGGAAGGCCGTGCCCACATCCTTCGACGGATGACGCAACTGTTCGCGATCATGGCGGACACCATCACGAGCCAATTCCGTCCACGACGTCACCGAGTAGATAGCCGCATCGACGCCGAACTTGTCGGCAAGAATATCGCGGGCCTTCAGAGCAGCCTGCATACCGATGCCCGACGCCATAATGGTTGCATCCTTACCATCCTGGTACTGGTAAATGCCCTTGTGTACGCCCTCGACGTCGAGGTTCTCCGGCTCAGCGGGCTGGTGTATCGGCTCGTTGTAGCAGGTGAGGTAGTAGATGACGTTTTCACCAGGGCAGTCCCCGTACATGCGTTCAATTCCGCGAGGAATAATGTGCGCCAACTCGTAGGAGAACGCGCAGTCGTAGGAGACAACGGCTGGGTTGGTCGTCGCCAGCGTCAAGCTGTTGCCGTCCATGTGCTGGAGGCCTTCACCGGTCAAGGTGGTCCGTCCGGCTGTGGCCCCGATGAGGAATCCACGTGCCATTTGGTCCCCGGCTGCCCAGATCGAATCACCAGTGCGTTGGAACCCAAACATAGAGTAGAAGATATACAGCGGAATCATCGGTTCGCCATGGGTGGCATACGACGTACCGGCCGCCTGGAACGACGCCACCGATCCGGCCTCATCGATGCCCTCATGCATCATCTGCCCGTCGGTAGCCTCGGTGTAAGACAGCATCAGGTCATGATCCACAGCCGTATACCGCTGACCATGCGGGTTGTAAATCTTGTTTGTCGGGAACCACGAATCCAAACCGAACGTACGAGCCTCATCCGGAACAATCGGCACCACGCGACGCTTGATTTCCTTGTCACGCATCAGCGCTTTCATGATGCGGACAATGGCCATCGTGGTAGCCACTTCCTGCTTGCCGGAATCCTTACGCATCTGCTTGAGCTTGTCCACGCCAGGAACCGAGAGAGGCGTGAACGTGTTGCGACGCTCCGGCAGGAACCCGCCCAGCTCTTTCCTGCGCTCCAGCATGTACTTGATCTCGGGAGCGTCGGGGCCGGGGTTGTAGTACGGAGGCAGCTTCGGATCCTTCTCTAATTCCTCATCAGAGATCGGGATGTCCTGCTTCGTCCGGAAGAGCTTGAGGTCGTCGAGGGTCAGCTTCTTCATCTGGTGGGTGGCGTTGCGGCCCTCGAAGTTGTGGCCCAAGCCGTAGCCCTTAATCGTGTGGGCCAGAATGACGGTCGGCCGGTCCTTCGTCGCCAAAGCGCGCTGGTAGGCGGCAAAAATCTTACGGTAGTCGTGGCCACCACGGCGAAGATGCCAAATGTCCTCATCAGACATATTTTCGACGAGTTTCGCGGTGCGGGGATCGCGGTCGAAGAAGTGCTCACGGATGTATGCACCGTCGTTGGCCTTGAACGTCTGGAAATCGCCGTCATGAGTGTTGTTCATGAGGTCGACCAGGGCGCCCTCTTTGTCGGCGGCGAAGAGCTTGTCCCACTCACGCCCCCACACGACCTTGATGACGGACCAGCCGGCACCGCGGAAGAAGGACTCCAATTCCTGGATGATCTTCGTGTTGCCGCGGACAGGGCCGTCGAGACGCTGCAGGTTACAGTTCACGACGAAGGTGAGGTTATCCAGGTTATTGAGCGACGCGATCTGCAGGAGGCCACGTGATTCTGGCTCATCCATCTCGCCATCGCCGAGGAACGCCCACACGTGCTGCTGGGAGGTGTCCTTAATGCCACGGTTAAGAAGGTAGCGGTTGAACCGCGCCTGGAAGATCGCTTCCATGGGGCCGAGGCCCATCGACACCGTCGGGAATTCCCAGAAGTTCGGCATCCCATGCGGGTGAGGATAGGAGGGGAGGCCCCGGTGTTCGCGGGAAACTTCCTGGCGGAAGCCATCCATGTCCTCTTCGCTCAATCGGCCCTCAAGGAATGCGCGGGCATACATCCCGGGTGAGGCATGTCCTTGGAAAAACACTTGGTCCCCGCCACCCGGATGGTCCTTGCCTTTGAAGAAGTGGTTAAACCCAACTTCGTAGAGAGGAGCAGCGCCGGCATAGGTGGAAATGTGTCCCCCGACTCCAATACCCGGGCGCTGCGCACGGTGAACCATGATCGCCGCATTCCACCGAATCCACCGGCGATAGCGCTTCTCGATGTCCTCGTCGCCGGGGAACTCGGGCTCCATCGTCGTCGGAATAGTGTTGACATAGTCGGTCGATGTGAGGGACGGGAGGGAAACGCGTTTCGCCGTTGCACGCTCAATCATGCGCAACATGATGTAGCGCGCACGATCGCTATCTGCGTTCTCCAACATCCCGTCCAGGGACTCGAGCCACTCACGAGTTTCTTCGGGGTCGCTGTCATTGAGGTAGGACGCGACGCCATCACGAATGAGGGCGAAATTGCTGTCTCGCGACGAATCGGGCGAGGTATCAGTCATCGACGTGTACTCCTGAACTTGTGGAATGTGGCCAAAACTCTTGGACAATGGCCGATATCTTTATCTGAATCGATTCTACGCAGCGGCACTCTTTCCAGCAGAAACCAATCAATTTGGGTGGGGGTGACAGCATTATTGGCGCCAGGGGTGTCATTCTGGGGGAATCTGGGGGACGTCGTGGGAGAGTCGAGGAGATAATTTCACGTAAAAACGGTAACCTCGCTAATAATTCAATCCATATTGTCAAGGAGGCACCAAACCGTGGGCGAGGCGGCCACGCGCGACAAAGACTTTGCTGATCGCATGGGCGTGACAAAAGGAAATATCATCCTGGAACTCGGGTGGGATGACGACTGCGATTCCGCAGTAAGCGAATCGCTTGAAGATGTCATAGGCGAACCTCTCTTGGATGACCCCGACACCGACGAAATCGTCGACGTCGTCTTGTTATGGTGGCGAGACGACGACGGAGACCTCGTTGATGGACTCGTAGATGCCACACGTGCACTAGCTGAAGACGGCCAAATCTGGTTGGTGACCCCAGGGGCAGGGCAAGCAGGCACCGTTCCGCCGGGGGATATCGCTGAAAACGCTCAGCTGGCCGGGCTGGTGCAGACCTCCGCATTGCGGCTGGGGGACTGGCAAGGTTCCTGCCTAGTTCAGCGTGGGACGCGTCGGAACTAAAGCCGGACTTAACGCGGGTATTAAAGCTATAGCGGGCGCAGGCCTTAGGTGGTTTGGGCCGGTGCCGGTTTACTGTGCTCGATTCCTGTTTTGGCCGGTGTGGAAAGCCCGGTTTTCAGCGGTTTTCTCTTTCCAACGTGGCATATGCTAGCTTTGTCTACGGCCTGAGAGCAGCACAGCCTTGAGCCATGAACAATTAAGCGCCTTTAGCTCAGCTGGAAGAGCAGCTGGTTTACACCCAGCAGGTCGGCGGTTCGAACCCGTCAGGGCGCACAACAAAAGAACAACCTCTATTCGCACAGCGGATAGAGGTTTTTGTCATATAGACCCCGCTTTTACCCTCAGGCTGGGGTAGGGGAAATGGCTGATACACGTACCGGACTCTATGTCGCTGTGGCCATCTGGGTACACTGCTTGTGGCCAACTGCCGTCCATTGCTCACGCGCTGACTGTTTATAAAGGGGTATTCTCCATGAATCACGAGCCCGGTCGACGTTTGGAGAATTCGACTTCAGGAACCGATGGCGAATGGGGATCCTTTTATCCCCCTCAAAATAACGAGTCTAAGCCTCCGAAAAACGGAACCTTATGCCCATTAGCATAACAGTCGTTATAACTGTTGCCCTCGTTATTGGGGCTTCAATTATTTGGGTTGCGTTGAAGAATGCCGACAAGAATAGCGGACAAGACGAATCCGTCGCAGTGGCCAGCAGTGGAACGTTGGAAAGCCAGTCAGAGTCACCGCAGCACGGGACCGCCAACCCCTCATCGCCGGCCGCGTCTGATGGCGACAAAAAAGCTTCGACTGATCGTTGCGATGAATCCTACCTGCGGAAAAATATCTCGGAGATGACGGGCGAACATGAAGTGGTGTATTGCTCGGGCGATTGGTTGCTGTTCGGTGCGCCTCGAAGTGACGGGTTAAATCACTATCACTGGTCGAATGGTCACTGGTCCAAGTATGAACGAGACGGAGTTTCCGGGATTAGTGGGTACGGCTGTTATCTCAGTTCACGGCTAGACGCTGATCATGTGCCATCGGAGATACGATCGAAATTCACCGAATGTGGTCCCGATGACACCTCGAAGAGCAATGAGTCATCGTCGTCTAGCAACACGGATTCCAATGGCTATATTTCGTCGGTCACTGTTTCTGGCCGGACTGTGCGTGCCTCGTCGCCGGCATGTGACGGAAGAAATATCGTTATCAAGGATTCAATCGTCGATACGAACAAAGACGCTACAGCCGGAAATATTTCACGAGCACTCGTGGCCAACCCTGGTTCTGAATTTATGACGCCGGGACATTGCTCGTCATTACGTGGACAGCTCAATGGCGATGACATTTATCCCGTCTATGAAGATTTCGGTTCCGACAGAAGCGCCATGTGCCAAGAAGCTGGGTCGAGAAGTAACTGGTATCCACGAACCCTCAATGATCGTGGTGACTTTAGCTCCCCGTGCTAGTCACACTGTGACAGGCCACCAAGGATGAAACGATGAGTGGAAACAATCAATGGAACGGCGGAAACGATCAATGGGGTGCTGACGGTGGTGCACCGAACCAGCAGGCTCCTCAACAGGTTCCCGACCAGCCGAAAAAACGCTCACGTGCCATCCCCATTTTGTGGACGATTCTGGCATTGGTTGTGATCGCCGCGGTCGTCGTTATTGCGGTGCAATTCATTAATAACCGTGCTAGCAACAATACGTCTGCCGACGGTGGTGCGGTGTCGTCAGAAGCTACGACCTCGCCGGCTGAAGATAGCCAAGAAACTAGCTCTACAGAAGAGGCTGACGATGGCGACAATAAGAGTGGCCCCTCTGTGAGCGAGCGGTGCACCATTGGTTACATGCACGAAACCGGTGTCGTTCCCGCGGAGCTTGATGATGTTGAAAGGTGTGACGGCACATGGGCGGGAGCAATTCAGCACGGTTCGGATTGGCTGATCCCTCTTCATTGGACGGGGTCCAAATGGGAGGCATATTACCCCGATGAAGATAATATTCATTCACCAATAGGTGGCCGATGCTACAGCGATGAAAGAATGCAGCGCGATGGTGTTCCGGAAGATACGCAACGCATGTTTGGCCGGTGTACTCCTGCATCAGAAGCGAAAAAGCACCCGAACAATAACAACAGCGGGGGAACCATCACCTCGGTATCGGTTAACGGAAGCACCCGCTCCATCCGTAATGTCACGTGTGACGGTGATTATGTCTTGATCGTGCAATTGGTCATTGATCAACCGGGTGGGGACACGAAAAGTAAGTTGCGGTCAGCGTTGGCCAGCAACTCCGATGCTTATTACACCTACCCTGGCGCCTGCCCGTCGTTGCGGAAGAAGGATTCCAACGGCAACCTGGTCTATCCCGTGTTAGTCGATTACGGGAACGATCTCGATGCTGTCTGCGAGGCCGCTTCCAGGACAAGCGGTGCTTTCCCTCGTCGGCTCAACAATGACGATAGTTATCCGTCGCCATGCTAGGCCGTAGTGCGCATCGGTTCCTCCGCCTCACTCCGGAACAACATGGGCTAGTCGGGGGCTTTCTTGCCGACGCTATCGTCGGAGACCCGGCGTCCTATCACCCCGTGGCATTATTTGGGCGCGCAGCCCAAGCACTGGAAAAGCGGATTTATGCCGATTCGCGGTCCCGTGGTGTTGCGTTCGAAGCGTTGTCAGTCGGTATCCCCGTACTTGTCACCACAGCGCTCGCCGGCCCTCGTCGCACCACATGGCACGCGGTTGTGCTTGGCGTCGTCACATTCTTTAGCCTCGGCGGGACAAGCCTGGCCCGGACAGGTGGCCGGGTTGCCTCGGCATTAGAGCAGTACCAATCCGGCATGACTACTATCGACGAGCCACGCCAGTGGGTTCCGTGGCTGTGTTCGCGCGATCCGAACTCGCTCGATGCCGATGGCATTGCTCGCGCTGCGGTCGAGTCCCTGGCCGAAAATACGTCCGATGCCAGCGTCGGAACCCTGATCTGGGGAGCGCTGGCGGGAGCTCCCGGAGTCGTGGCGCACCGGTGCATTAACACCCTCGACGCGATGGTGGGCTACAAGAGCGACCGATACATGAATTTCGGGTGGGCCGCTGCCAAGCTGGATGACCTGGCAAATTGGCCGGTCGCGCGGGTGACAGCGCTCATTCACTCCGCCGTTGGCCGGCGACGATCGATCAAGGCGTGGCGGAAACAAAACCATCCCAGCCCTAACGCGGGAGTTGTGGAATCCACCGCCGCGGGTGCTTTAGGCGTGCAATTGGGTGGCGCCACGCAGTACTCCTACGGAGTTGAGATGCGCCCAGTCATGGGGGAGGGCCCCGCGCCAACTATTGCCGACGTCAGACGGGCGGTCACGCTGTCACGCGGTGTTCAATACGCGGCCTTGGGGATCGCGCTTGTTCTTCAGCGATGCATGGACCGGCGATAACTAGAAGAGCTCTTCAACTAGAACCGCTCTTCGTCCTTCTTAAAACGCTGCGCGAAAGCGTTACGGCGTTTAGTTCCCCCGTAGCGGTTGTCGTACAAATCTTGCTGATACGTCGGTTCCGACTGTGAGTCGCGCCCAGCGGTGTCTTCGTCGGCGCCCGATCGCTCGTCCTGACTCCGCCGGTCTGAGGGCGCGCGTGCCGACGATGCTCCTAGGCGCTCCTCGGAGTCCTCGCGCTTAACCGAGCTAGCATCCTCGCCGGAAATCGCCGCATTCTCTCCGGCATCCCGTTCATCGGCAGCTGTCTCGTCGGCCGGCGTGCCATCTGAGGTGATGTCCTCGTCGCCCAGTGCACCGTATTCTTGCTCTTCTTCGCGGGCTTTGCGGCGTTCCCGAATCTCAGCCCACACGAAGTACCCCAGCCCCAGAGGAGCTAAAATCCCGAACGTAATCCACTGGATGCCGTACGACAGGTAGGGGCCAGAATCCAGTTGCGGAAGCGGAATAGCATTAAGCGTCCCAGGTTGGTTGTCCTCCAGCTGAATATACCCCTTAACAAAATTTTCCTGGGGGATCTCTTTCTTGTACCAGGACGACGATAGATTCGTGATCTCGGTGTAGCCATCGTCATGAGTTGTTTTCGGCTCTTCGGGGGCGGGCTCGTCTAACCGAACATAGCCTTGGATCGTCACTTTTCCGTTGGGCGGCGGAGCAAATGACGGAATCCTGCTTCCGGACTCAGGCCTTACATAGCCTCGGTTCGCCATGATGACCGTGCCATCGTCGGCACGGAACGGCGTCAGAATCTGGTAGGCGGCATCGGAATTGACCGGACGGTTGCGCAACACCAGTTCCTCGTCGGCAAGAAAAGAACCTTGGAGTTTGACGCGCTTCCATTCGTTGGATTCGTCGATGGTCCCGGTTGGTGTCGACGCCGTCTTCGTGATGACCTTCGACAGAGGTACGGGGTCCGCATGGAACGCTTTTTCCAACCTGTGATTGGTCGCCTGTGTCCGTGAATTTTTCCCGAGTTGCCACGGCGCTAGAACGGTGAACGCCACATAGGCGAACGCGATCACCAGGATTGCGGTAATTACCCATCCTGGTTTGAGGAATGTTCGCCAACCCCGTTGAGCCATTCTTATCGGTCCGATCGATCCTCTAATTCACGTGTCACCCACGACAATAGCCCCGGCAGCGTGGCCTCGATGGAGTGATAAACGTCAGTGAAATCTTCTTTCGTCCCGTAGTAGGGATCCTGCAGTGGTTCATGGCGTCCACCAGCGGGATCGAAGGAGCGAAGGAAACGAATTTTGTGCGACGGGACACCATCGTTTCGGAGGGCACGTCGGTGGCCGTCGTCCATGACGATGAACAGGTTCGCGTCGGCAAATTGTGGACCATATTGTTTTGCGCGATGCTCAGTCCCATCGAGCCCGTGCTCACGGAGGGTTTCGACGGCACGATGGTCGGCGCCTTGTCCCACATGCCAGCCGCCAAGGCCGCACGAATCCACGCGCACTTGGCTGAGGAGTCCTTCGCGCTCAAGGGCATCACACGCCATCACGTCAGCCATTGCCGAACGGCAAATGTTACCCGTGCATACGACGACAATTTTTAAGGTTTCGGTACCTGTCACAGGTGATCCTTTCGTGGTGGTGTTGACGCCAACAATGGGGATATCCACGGTGCAGGCATAGCCTATTGCCGACGCGACTATCTATCGTAGTGGTGGCGTGGGACTCGCTGAAGTGCGGCATGGGATCAGCAGTGATTGGATGGGCTGCGATTGGGATAAGTCGCGATTGAGATGTGGACTGTGGCCCGTGGGTACTGTGGTCACTGTGAATGACGTGATGAAGATTCATGGGGATCAAGCCGCGCGGGGAGCGGATCTTGATTTCGCAGTGAATGTTCGGCACCCAGCGCCCCCGACGTGGCTGCAGGAGGCGCTGGCGCATCGCTTGGGTGATCTCGGCGCATATCCGTGGGAAGAGCGGGAAACGCGCGAGGCTATCGCCGATTTTCATGGGTGTGATGCGTCGGAAATCATGCTTCTTAATGGTGTGGCTGAGGGTTTTTCTTTGCTTCCCCAGATTTTTGGTGGGGGTCCAGCTACTGTCGCGGGAGGTTCTGCTAGCCGACGGGAGGATGGCGTTCGAGCGGCTGTTGTGCATCCTTCTTTTACCGAGCCCGATCTTGCGTTGACCAGCGCTAATATTCCAGTTGCGCGTGTTATTCGGTGGTCTCTTGTTGACGGGGATTGGCCGGGCGTGGTTCCTGACGATGTGAATCTGGTGGTGGTTGGTAATCCGACGAATCCGACAGGTGTTCTTCACCGTCGAGAGGATCTTGAGCGAGCGCTGAGCCCCGGACGGATCGTTTTGGTGGATGAAGCGTTCATCGATATGGCCACCCCGAGGCCTACTGATAAATCCGACGGTGTGCATGTTGAGGACCAGTCTGAGAACGAGGGTGAGTGTCCTGAGTCGCTTGTGCCGAATCGGCCCACCGGGATAGTGGTGGCTAGATCGTTGACGAAGACGTTTTCGGTGGCGGGGCTTCGGTGTGGGTATTTCGTCGGTGACGCGGACGTGATCGAGAGACTTAGCTACGGGCGGCCGCCTTGGGCGGTAGGAACACTGGCATTGGAAGCGATGCGGCAAGCGGTGAGCCCCCGAGGCATCGAGTGGTCCCGATACGATAAAGAAGAGATGGTGCACAACCGGGTGGCAATGGTGGAGGCCTTGACCGGTGCCGGCTGGAATGTTTACCCCTCCGCAGCGCCATTTATGCTGGTCGTTCCTCCGAAACGCTATGGTCCAGCATCGCCGGAGTCGACGCGCCGTCTAACCCAGGAGCTCGCTGCACAAGGCATCGCGGTTCGGCGTACGGACACGTTCCCAGGGCTCGATGGCACTGCGCTACGGCTCGCTGTGCGGCCCCCGCGTGAGGTGGAACAACTCATTGACGCTGTGCAGAACATTCAAAGCGGCCATCGGGCATAACCAGATGGCCTTAGCACACAATCGCCTAGTGCTTGCGCACACCGGCGAAGCGTTTTTGGCTAAGCCGTGTCCTAGCCTCATGCCACAATAGGGCTATGACTACAGTCGCTGATATTTGTCAAACCCTGGAGGCCGCTTTCCCCCCTGTCCTGGCAGAAGAGTGGGATCGCGTAGGCCTCATCTGCGGGCATCCGTCCGCGAGTGTTTTTCGGGTCGCCGTCGCGTTAGAGGCCACGGATGCCGTCGTTGATCATGCCATCGACAGGGGCGCGAACATGCTTATTGTCCATCACCCGTTGTTGTTGAAGGACACTCATTCCGTAGCGACGGATGATCCGAAGGGCCGGTTACTCCACCGGTTGATAAAAAACGACTGCGCGCTATTTGCCGCCCACACCAATGCTGACGCTGCTCAGGGTGGTGTCAACGATATTTTGGCAGACCTTTTAGGCGTGACAGAGACGAAACCACTCAAGCCCATTAAAGCAACGCTGCATAAGTGGGGCGTAATGATTCCCGTCGACCATGTTGAGGAAGTGAAGGACGCAGTATTCGCCGTGGGGGCGGGCAAGATCGGCCAGTACTCCCACTGCAGTTTCGAGGCTGAGGGCACAGGCCAGTTTTTGCCGGAGGATGGTTCCCACCCGGCGTTAGGTAGCGTCGGCAAGATCGAGTATGCCACCGAGGTAAGAGTGGAATTTGTTGCTCGTCCAAACCTCGACGACGACATTATCGACGCTATTGCCCGCGCCCATCCATATGAAGAACCCGCTTTTGATTGCGTTACCATGAGCGGCGGTGTGATCGGCGGGATTGGCCGCGTCGGGAAACTCGCTAGCCCAACGACGCTGAAGGAATTCGCCCAGAGGGTTGCGGACGCGCTACCGGAAACCGTGGAAGGAATCAGAGCAGCTGGCGATCCCGACACGCGCATTGAGACAGTGGCGTTGTGCTCGGGAGCGGGCGACAGTTTCTTGGATCAAGCCCGGGCGGTGGGTACCGATGTGTATGTGACTTCGGACCTCCGTCACCATCCTGCCGACGAGCACCTCCGCCGCGGAAAGCCTGTTTTGGTGGATACAGCGCACTGGGCCAGCGAGTTTCCGTGGTGTGCATCCGTGGCCACCATGATGCGTGAGCAGTTGGGTCTGCCCGCCGAGGTGATTGAGGTGAGGACGGATCCCTGGACAGTCCACGCCACCAAGAAGCGGTAGGACGAGTCCGAATAGCTCAACGGCCTGCCGAGATGCGCGGCATTAAGTGCCACACGGCGGGCCGGTTTGCTGGTTTACTAGAGAGCAGCGTTCTAGATCGGTTCCCTTAGGCATAGAATTAGTTTTAGAGATATAACTGCTAGTGCTGTCGTGCCTAACACATCAACCGTCACGATGGAGGAGGACAGTATGAAATGCTCAGTGCGGGATCAAAAGAGGCTTCTCGATATGTCCCGGCTCCACAACGACATTGAGGTCCTAGAAGCGCAGGCAGTCAATCTGCCAGAAAAACATCGGCTCGACGAAGTTTTGCGGCGAGAAGCCCTGATGAGGTCCCGCACGGTCACAGCATCGCTCACGCTCGCTGAGATGGATGCTGAATTATTCAAGCTCAATAGTGACATTGCTAAGCTTCGTCGCCGTGAAGCCGATGATCGCCAACGGCTTACCGTGACCTCAGACCGTGAACGACGACGCGACCTTAACCATGATATTAACGCTGCCCAGCGGATTCGAGCACGACTAGAATCTCAACGCGACGATATCGAAGCTCAGCGCGACCAGCACCTTAAAAGACCTAATGGCCCAGATCAGCCGCCGGAAACGATTGATTCGGGTGATTCCGTTGCCGCTGCTCGTCGCGCACTGGATGACTCGATCATGGCGGTGCGCCGGCGGATAGATGAAAAACATCGAAAAGTTCAGGTTATTAAAAACGAGTTGCCCGACGAGATCGTCGAGGCTTATGACATACAGCGTGAGGATCACGGAGTCGGAGCGGCCCAGTTGATAGACCGCGTGTGCCAGGGGTGCCACATGTCACTGGATAACGCCACGTTAACGGCATTTCGCAAGGCCCCTGTCGACGAACTCCTCCAATGCCCGGAGTGCAATACATACCTCATTCGGTACAACCCTGAACTGGAAGGAGCGTCCTGATGGTTGCCTGGCAACCGGGATCATCCGAGACGCAGCGGTGCCGGTTGGTGTTACTTCGGCATGGACAAACGCCGTACTCCACGCAGGGTAGATATGCTGGCCGCGCCGATATACCTCTTACCGACGAGGGGCACCGGCAGGCTCGCTGGGCAGGCCGATGGCTACGAGATGCCGACCTAACCGCGGTAGTGACATCGCCTGCGTTGCGTTGTCGTCAAACCCTCGATGACCTCACAGAAGAGCTGGGCCTGGGGGCGGAGCAGTCTGCGGACTTGCCCGTCGACGTCGTCGATAACCTCATCGAACTCGATTTTGGCGAATGGGATGGGAGAACGTTCAAGGACGTTCACGATCACTATGCCGAAACGCAAGAAAAGTGGTTCACAGATTGGACCCTGCCCGTACCGGGTGGAGAAAGTGTTCAGGCCGTTGATCAGCGGGTGCATCAAGCGGTGACGGAACTCGTTGACCAGCACTGGGGAGATAACCTGCTGCTTGTTAGCCATGTGACACCCATAAAGTCGGTATTACGTCGCGCTTTGTGTGCCGACTCTGACTTCTTTGTTCGGCTTCACCTGGATACGTCGTCGATCAGCATTGTTGATTTTTATAACGACGGCCCGATCTGCGTTCAGGCCATCAATTCCACCGCGCATCTTGTTGATGGGGTAGAGTGAAGCCTCGCGATTGAGCCGGCCGGGTAATCGCGGGGGCGGAATCGACAGCACAGTGAAGTCTCTGATTGTAGAGACCCTGTCTGATGCTGCGCAGACCGTCGTCGAGGAAAGTCCGGACTCCACAGAGCACGGATGTTGCTAACAGCAACCCAGGGCGACCTGAGGGCACGTGCAACAGAAAGTAGACCGCCTGCAGACGCAATATCTGCAGGTAAGGGTGAAAGGGTGCGGTAAGAGCGCACCAGCACTGCAGGTGACTGCGGTGGCTAGGTAAACCCTTCCGGGAGCAAGGCATGATGGCGCACCGCTGCTTTGGTGCGCTGGCGCGGGCGTTTGAGGGCTGCTCGTCCAAGTCCGCGGGTAAGCCGCGTGAGGCTGCCAGCGATGGCAGTCCAAGATAGATGATTACCTCCCATGCCAGGGGAGACCCGCATGGCAGACAAAATCCGGCTTATAGGTCGGCTCATTCGTCCTTCGTGCGCGGGGTGCACCATCGTTGGCTACATGTATGGGGGCTGTATGTGTGCCGGCTTGGCGAAAGACAATTCCGTGACTGTAATTCCACAGTTCCGTGGGCCGTCGCTCTGCATCTTGTCGCCAACTTTTGGCTGAGCTCCACCCTGCTCCGGCTTCACCAACGCGAGTACCGACGTGGACGCGGTGGGAATAGGCCGTGCGGAAAAAATCCTCTGGGCAGGGATTTCCGCGATAACGCCAGGGGCAGGAGGCGTCGCAATGGCTCTCAGTATTCGCTGCTGCGTAGGTGTCGCAGCAGAACCCAGCTCGATAAGTTCGTGGCCTGACGTCGTGAGCATCGAGGCCACCCGGGTCGTGCGTCGCGATTTCACGTCCATCGCTGCGTGGCGCGCACGTGAACTATCCCGCCCGCATAACTGCAGCCACTGGCGAGTCTCCAACACGGATGGATAGTCCGGCTGCTGTTCATCAGCAGTCGTGTCGCGCCGGGAAATATCAAGCCACTCCAGAACACGTTGCGGAGCAGAGGGCAAGTCCCGTAGCGTTTCGACGCCGAAGGTGGAACATGCGCGCCACAAGAAAGCGTCGTTACGCTGGGCTTTCGAGGTCCAGGCCTGGATGTGGTCGAGGTCCTCGTCGGTAGGCGTAGCAGAGAGCATCACTGGATGGAGAGGCTCCCGTTCGTCAGTAAAAGGCAGCGCGGTGACGGCGTCGTCGAACTGTGTGAGATGAGTGAGCGTCCCGGGCTGACTGCGGAAAATGACTGACGGTCGCCACCAGGATGTGGGGGCGTGCGCGGACTGGCGGAGTGCCTTCGCCGTGAGCGTGGCCAGTGTGGGTGGGCACGGTGGATCATCCTTGCCGGATAGCGCCGTCGCTAGTGCCATGGTTATCGCGGCGGTGGCTGCAGCGTGTTCCCCGAAACCTTCGCGGGGTGGAATAGAGGACATGACCGTCACGTAGAGGAGAGTCGACCGTCGAAGCCCACTTTGCTGATGTGCCACAGTATCCAGCACGGTGCGCACCACGTCGTCAGCGTCGGCAATGGGGTAAGGACCGGCCGAATGAATACCGAAGGACATACCGTTTTGAGATGTGTTTAGCTGATCGTGGTTGCCCCGTGGTGTAGTCGTTGTGAGACTGATCGCGACCTGAACCGACGGCTCGATCGTCTGCGCGATTGTGGTTCCACCAATGGGCGCGACATATTCGCCCAGCCACGCCAGTGTTCCGGGTGCAGAAACAATCCATGTCGGATCAACACCCCATGCCCGAGTATGCGCATCGGTAAGCGAAGCAGGGGAGGGTGAACCGGACATGAAATCCTTTCTGCTGAGAGGCTTTTGATTGAAAGACTGAGGCCTACGAATAATGGTAGGTAGATATTGGTCTACCGCGGGCGAGGTAGACGAGAGTGAAATAAACTTGTTATGCGCCTGTGAAAAAATTGCGATTTTTACGCGGTGACGGTTTTCACATACTTCAGAAAGGGCACTTGTTATGGCCACCGATGATCAAAAGTGGTACTTCAATTCAGAAACTAAGGAAGTTTCGCAGGGGAAGAAGTCGAGCTGGCTCAACCGAATGGGCCCGTATGACTCCAAAGAAGAAGCCGAGCATGCGCTTGAGCGAGCTCATGAGCGCAATCAAGAGGCCGACGAAGCCGATGAAGAGTGGGACGACGAGGACTAACCGACGACTAGTCGGGCATGGTATCGCCCATAGCCATGATGAGCTTGGACGGACTCGACGATTTCTTCGCTCCAGCTGCTAGAGCGTGCTGAGAGAGTCGGTCCAAAAAGTCATCAGCAAAGCCACGAGCATCGCGCTGGGCGTCGCCATCGTGGTGATCGTCGAGGATCTCGGGGCTGAGTTCAATTTCCCATTCCCGCCAGTGCTGGGATTGTCCACCGTCGAGGAGCCCGCGCGATGAGACGTGGTCGTCGCAGAATTCAGCTCCCTTGTATGAGGTAGCGCTTCCGACTGATTCAGCACCTCCGTGCGAGCTGGGGTAGTCCACCATCACATCGGTCACGTGCCGCTCGTTGTCAACTTGTGCGATGGCGATAAAGTCCGCCGAGTTATCGTCCACCGGTGCAGCAGGCAGTGCCTCATGAAGTGCCTCAAGTAGCGTGCGAGGCGGATGAACATGGTGGGGGTCCGTTGCTTCCCCCGCGTCCAATGGGGGTATGGACTTCGCGACGCCCGCGCGTCCCCTGAAGTTTGAGATGCCATCCTTCGTCGGGGCCCCCGCTGCGACGTCGCAACGTGATTTTATTCCTGGTCAACTGGAGGTCAGGTGTGTCGTAATACGTCGCCGAGAGCGTAAACCGCTGTTCAGCCCCAACCCCAGCGACTCCCTCCACCGCGGAAAAATCAGGCACCGGGGTGGCGTCGTCCACGGCAAATTTAACTTCGACTTCCAGCTGATCAGTAGAACTCATGACGCCAAGTGTAGGTGCGTGCCGCCGTTTAAGCCTTCGGGTTGTCCGAGAATGCGTGGTCAGCGTCGGGGAAAGTGCCTTCGGCTACCCGGTCCCGGTACCGCCGAGCAGCGTCGCGCAGTTCCTGGCCAATCTGCCCGAATTCCTCGACAAAAGACGGTGTGCGACGCCCCGCCGGTATCGCCGCCATATCCTGCCAGACGAGTACTTGGCCGTCCGTTCCAGCGCCGGCACCAATGCCGATAGTGGGGATGGGAAGCTCCTCCGTGATCTCCCGGGCAATCTCCTCCGGCACCATTTCAAGCACGACGGCGGACGCGCCGGCCTCACACACAGCCTTCGCGTCGCGGCTGAGCTGTTCAGCCCCACTGCCACGCCCCTGCACCCGGAAACCACCCAGCGATGACACCGACTGAGGCGTAAACCCAATATGCGCCATCACGGCAATTCCGGCCTGAGTAATCGCCCGAATACGTGGTGCGATTCGCTCGCCACCTTCGATTTTCACCATGTCGGCTCCAGAGCCATGAATCATCCGCACAGCATTAGCGACGGCATGCTCATCCGATTGCTCGTAGGCGCCGAACGGCAGATCCGCGACGACGAGTGCGTGGGGAGCACCTCTCACCACAGCTCCAGCCAGAGGGATGAGTTCTTCCATCGTGGTCGCCGTCGTCGATGAATACCCATAGATGACGTTGGCTGCAGAATCGCCCACTAGAAGCACAGGGATTTCGGCGTCATCAAAAATACGAGCTGTCGTGAAATCATAAGCAGTCAGCATTGCCCAGCGCTTGCCGTCGCGTTTGAATTGATCGAGGTGATGAATCCGAGTCTTCCGCCTCGGCTTTTCTGAGTGTTGCGGAGCGTCGGGGTGGGCAGACATGGGCTGGTTCCTCTCTCAGCTGAACAGGGATTGTCTCGGGGTTTCTCTGGGTGTTTCTATCGGCGTGACTACCGGATGCGCCAGAGTTGGGGGTTTACCCCTACGCATCCAACATAATCGACACCAGCACGCGACGAGCCGATTCGCCGCGTTCATACGCTTCTGGCCGGCCCCTGATGCGGGTTGCTGGCACCCTGAATACCTGCTCATCGCGTACAAGACGGGACCCATATACACGCGCTCTCTGGCTAACACGCGCCCATGTCCCACCCACCGACTACCCTGTAGGTATGAATCGGCAACAAGAATTTGTCCTCCGAACCCTTGACGAACGCGACATCCGCTTTGTGCGCCTCTGGTTCACCGATGTACAGGGATACTTAAAATCCGTGGCCATCGCCCCCGCCGAACTCGAAGGCGCATTCGCCGAAGGCATCGGATTCGACGGGTCAGCCATCGAGGGCTTCTCCCGCGTGTCAGAGTCCGACACCATCGCCCGCCCAGACCCATCCACATTCCAAATGCTGCCCTTCCCTCACGAGGGTCAACTCACCTCCGCGCGGATGTTCTGCGACATCACCCTGCCGGATGGTCAACCCTCCTACGCTGACCCCCGCCAGGTCCTCCGTCGGCAATTAAATAGAGCAGCCGACGACGGATTCACCTCCTACGTCCACCCCGAAATTGAGTTCTTCCTCGTCAGAAGCCTCATGACGGAAGGCAAAGAACCTATCCCGACCGACAATGGCGGATACTTCGACCAGGCCGTCCACGACGAAGCCCCAGGATTCCGACGGGATGCCATCACTGCCCTGGAGTCCATGGGCATATCCGTTGAGTTTTCGCATCACGAAACCGCGCCGGGTCAGCAAGAAATCGACCTCCGCTACGACGATGTGCTGTCCATGGCGGACAACATTATGACCTTCCGCTTCCTCATTAAGCAGGTCGCTTTGCAAAGCGGGGTTCGGGCGACGTTCATGCCAAAGCCATTTGCTAACAGGGCTGGCTCCGCCATGCACACCCACATGTCCCTCTTTGAAGGTGACACGAATGCGTTCCACGATCCTGACGATGAATTCAATTTGTCGGCCACCGCACGGTCTTTCGTCGCGGGAATCTTGGAGCACGCCAACGAGATTTCGGCCGTGACGAACCAGTGGGTCAACTCGTACAAGCGCGTGGTCTTCGGGGATGAAGCGCCGACGTCGGCAACATGGGGCCTGTCTAACCGATCAGCTTTGGTTCGTGTACCCCGATACACCTCGACAAAAGCCTCGTCACGTCGCGTCGAAGTGAGAAGCCCCGACTGCGCATGTAACCCCTACCTGGCATTTTCGGTGCTCCTGGCAGTGGGATTGAAAGGCGTGCGCGAAGGCTACGATCTGCCGCCCCAGGCTGAGGACGATATATCGTCCCTGACGCGCAGGGAACGTCGCGCGCTAGGTTATCGTGACCTTCCGACGTCGTTAGATGAGGCACTCCGTGAAATGGAGCGCTCAGAACTTGTTGCGGACACCCTCGGTGAGCACGTCTTCGAGTATTTCCTCCGCAACAAATGGCAAGAATGGCATGATTACCAAAGCCAGGTCACGCCATGGGAGTTGGACACCACGCTGGACTACTAAAGCCAGGTCTGATCAGAAACGAAAGCACGTGATCCCATGACTTTCTTCCCCGCTCCCCACCGACCCCCCGAACCGCGACTCCGGACGGCCCGCGGAACACGATCTGCCGTGCCATCGCCGTCCACCTTGGGTTTGACCAGCACTCACGCAGCGTCTGACCTCGAAAAACTGGGGTGGGATAACCAGGAGTCGCTTGGTCTCCTGTACCTCCTGGCCAATGTCGGCGACCCAGAATTGGCCCTCAACACCCTTTACCGGCTGAACGAAAATCTCAAGCCGGGTTCCGACGAGGCCACTGCGTTTCTTGACGCTATGCGGAACAACGAGGTTGTGCGGTCACGTGCGCTAGCGCTGGTCGGGGGTTCTGCCGCGCTTGGGGATCACCTGGTGGCGAACCCCCACCTGTGGAGATCATTCGCCGATCCGATCCCGCATAGGGAGGAAATGATGGCAGCGATGCTGTCGTCGGTTGAGGCGGAGCCGATCGCGAAACCGGAGACCGAGGAGTCGGAGGCGCCTGAGACGTCGGATTCAGCGGAGGGGAACGAACCGGGGAAGAACGAAGCAGGGGCCCCAGACAGCAGGTCATCGTCCAGGCCGTCGTCGCAGTCGGGTGAAGGCTCTGCCCGGGAAGGATCGGTCGATCCACGGATTTCTCACGCCGGGATGTACTGCGCAGGAATAACCGGTACCGCGGCATATACCCAGCTCAAGATGACGTATCGCACGCTACTAATGCGCATCGCCGCCTCTGATTTGGCCAGCACCATACCGTCCGGGGTCTTTCAGCAATCCCAGCCCGACGGTGATGGCCGACGTGGCTCAGCGCGGGCTGGCAATTCAGCGACACATGGGGGAGAGGATGGTAGCGGAGGAGCAGCCTCGGCCTCGCCCGACGACAAGCGCGCCATGGCCCACCCCATGGGATTCGTCGAGGTCTCGGCCGCATTATCTGATCTCGCCGACGCAGCGCTCACAGCGGCACTCGCGGTAGCCGTCGCCACGGTGTACCCCGACAACAACGCCGTGGATGCCCGGCTGGCGGTCATCGCGATGGGGAAGTGCGGCGCGCGCGAACTCAACTACATCTCCGACGTCGACGTCATCTTCGTAGGTGAGACCGCCGATGCGAAAACAACCCGTGTTGCCAGCGAATTCATCAAAGTCGGCTCCCGGTGTTTCTTCGAGGTGGATGCGGCCCTCCGCCCCGAAGGCAAAAGTGGGGCGCTCGTGCGCACGCTCGAGAGCCACCTGAGCTATTACGATCGATGGGCCGATACCTGGGAGTTTCAGGCCCAGCTCAAGGCTCGTCCCATGACCGGCGCCATGGATTTAGGCAAAGCCTATGTGCAGGCAATCCAGCCGCACGTGTGGCAGGCCTCCCAGCGCGACTCATTCGTTGACGACACCCAACATATGCGGGGCCGGGTCATCGAGAACATTCCCAAAGAACAACAAGCGCGGGAGCTCAAACTCGGCGTCGGGGGGCTTCGAGATGTTGAATTCGCAGTCCAGATGCTGCAGATGGTCCATGGCCGGATCGATGCCGATTTGCGAGTCCGGTCAACAATCAGTGCTCTTCAGGCCCTCATTCGCGGAGGATACGTCGGCCGGGAAGATGGGTCGCAACTCATCGCCTGCTATGAATTCGTGCGGTTGCTGGAGCACCGGCTTCAGCTGCAGCGGATCAAACGCACACACATGCTGCCCGAGCCAGACGACGAGGATGCACTCCGATGGCTCGCGCGCTCGTGCGGCATCGGCTCCACGTCCTCCATGACGAGCATCGAATCGCTCAAAAAGCTCATCGAGCGAGCATCGCGCCAAATTCACAGCCTGCACAACAAACTTTTCTTCCGGCCACTGCTTAATGCCGTCGCTCTTATCGACGACGAAACCGCGCGACTGTCTCCCGACGCCGCCCGCCGCCAGCTAGCCGTGCTGGGATATCAGTTCCCGGATCGTGCGTACGAGCACCTCAAAGCGCTGGCGTCGGGGACAACTCGCAAGGATCGCATCCAAGCGATGCTGCTCCCCACCCTCATGGAGTGGTTGGGCGACACCTCCGACCCCGACGCGGGCCTCCTGGCATACCGCAAACTCTCCGACGTGCTCTACCACGACCCGTGGTTCCTCAGGATGCTCCGGGATGAGGGGATCGTTGGCCGTCGCCTCATGCACATTTTGGGAACCTCGCCCTACGCCACGGACTTAATTCTGGCCGCGCCGAACGTCGTCAAAATTCTTGGCGACGGCGCCAACGGCCCGAAGCTCACGGAGGTCAGCGCGTCCACGGTGACGCGGTCCCTTGTCACCACCGCGAGCAGGCACAAAGACCCCGATAAAGCGATTGCCGCGGCCCGGTCGCTGCGTCGTAAAGAACTAGCCCGCATCGCGTGTGCCGATCTGTTGGGGATGATGTCCCTGGCCGACGTGTGCCACAGCTTGTCTCTCGTGTGGGACGCGGTCCTGGAAGCAGCCCTCTACGCGGAGATCCACGGGTGGACGGCCACACACCCCGACGAACCAATCCCGGCGACGATGACCGTGATAGGCATGGGGCGCCTCGGTGGGGGCGAGCTGGGCTATGGATCGGACGCCGACGTGCTGTTTGTCTGCGAACCCGCCCACGATCACGTGAGCGAGGCAGACGCCGTGAAATGGGCCATCGGCATCGGCGACGCTGTGCGACGTCGGCTAGCGAAGCCCTCGCAGGACCCACGGTTGGATGTCGACCTTGATCTTCGCCCCGAGGGCCGTAACGGCCCGACCGTGCGGACACTGAACTCGTACCACGCGTACTACGAACGGTGGGGCGAAACCTGGGAAGTACAGGCGCTGCTGCGTGCAACGTGGATCGCCGGCGATGAAGACTTAGGCCGCCGCTTCCTCCACATGATCGACAAGTTCCGCTACCCGGAGGGCGGTGTGAGCGATGCGACGGTACGGGAAGTACGTCGCATGAAAGCCCGCGTCGATGAAGAGCGCCTGCCCCGTGGGGCCAACCGCAACACCCACACGAAACTGGGCCGCGGTGCATTGACCGACATTGAATGGACAGTGCAGCTGCTGACGCTCCAACACGCGCACGAGTACCCGGAGCTGCACAATACATCAACGATGGCGACCCTCCGCGCTATCGAAAACGTCGGGCTCCTCGATCCTGAGGACTGTGAAACTTTGCGCACCGCATGGCAAACAGCGACGAAAGCGCGCAACGCCCTTGTCTTGGTGCGCGGAAAGCGGACCGATCAGCTACCCGAGCCAGGTGCTGCGCTGGCGCACACAGCTGGCGCCGCGGGGTGGGAACCCGAGCACTACCAGGAGCTTTTGGACAACTACTTGAAAGTTACCCGCCAAGCGAGGAAAGTAATCGATCGGGTCTTCTGGGGGGAGGATGAGTTTATGCATCGCTGAGTCCCCGTCAGAGGAATCGTAGGAGCGATAAATGTCACGGCGTGGAGTTGTCGACAGGTGTCGCGGATTCGTTAGAGTATCCATGTCTGGCCGGGCCTGGCCGGCGCATGCAGGACATGAGTGACAAAACAGTACGGAGTTAATGTGGGCGAGCGATCATCGATCGTGATTTCCCGGTACGGGAACACACTTATCCAGTTCACCAAGTTTGGGCTGGTCGGCGGCTCAGGAATCATCGTGAACATGGTGGCTTTGGTGATCGCGAACAAGCTCTTCGGCTGGGGGTTTGATGTCACACCACATGACACCGTGCTCAACCTTCTAGGAACCCGCTTCCACCTGCGCTGGTACCACATTTTCGCAACCATCGCGTTCGTCGTGGCAAACACCTGGAATTTCCAAATCAACCGTTGGTGGACGTTCAAGTCTCATGGCCACGGCCGCTGGCTCCGTGAATTCCTGGCCTTCTTCGCTGTCGGCCTGCTGAGCTGGGTGGTCTCGCAAATCGTGATGACTCTACTGATGAACCCGACCTCCCCGCTGGAACTCTCACCCCGCATTTTCGACAGCTCCACCGGGGTCCGAAACCAACTGTACTGGGCCAACCTGATCGGCATTTTTGTGGCCATGCCCGTGAACTTTGTGGTCAACAAACTGTGGACATTCAAAGCTGTCCGCGTCTCCCGCGTGCCCGACAAGTACGAATTGTTGACCGAAAAACAACTCCGTGATCGGGAGCTATCCCGCAAAGGCTAAGTCCGCGTAGTCTCCGCTGGCGGGCATGCACACGTGGGTATCTCGGGATTGTTGGTGTGGATAGCGTTCAGAAGCCGATCGAAAACACCCGAGAGATAGTCGACGTCGCCATCCTCTAATTGTGCGAAAAGGTTCCTGCGCACAGTGTCGACGTGACCGGGAGCGACGTGCTCAATAGCTTTTCGGCCCTTATCGGTGACAGAGACGACAGAAGCGCGCCCGTCGTGGGGGTCGTCGTTACGAATAACGAGACCACGTTTCTGCATTCTGCTGACCTGATGTGACAGTCGGCTGCGCTCCCACAGCATACGGTCGGCCAGAAGTGTGACACGGAGTTCCCCGTCGGGGGCTTCGCTTAAATTGACGAGGACCTCAAAGTCTGCGAGGGACAGATCGCCCTCGTTATGTAGTTGCCGGGCGATCACCGTGTTGAGTTCATCATGAAATCGTAAGAACGATCGCCAGACGTGTTGTTGCTGCGGGCTCAGCCAGATCGCGGAAGAATCGGACATGTTGTCATCATACGGTGTAGTAGGTGGCGTTCGCTGTGTAAGTCTGGGCTAGGGTCCGCGCGATGTCTCTCGGTGAAAGTCACATTGAATATAGCCATGTTAGGTAGGTCTCAATTGAATGTTATTCGCGCAGGTAGATAGGTAAAGTGCACCTTTGTTAGTTGATGTATCATAAATAGCGGTGTGTACGCGCGGTGAAGCGCGTTGCTCTCTATGTGGCAAGGGGAGTAGACACAGTATCGCGAACGGTTTACCCGGGCTGATCTTTCGATACATCCTCCATGGAGACCCTTGGAGACCTCAAGCTTGTGGTACCTCAGAAAGTGTTAAGAACCTTAGGAAGGTAATTAATGGCACGTAATGTCGCAGAACAGCTAGTAGATGCCCTAGAAAAGCAGGGTGTTAGCAGAGTGTTCGGCTTGGTGGGCGACAGTCTTAACCCGATTGTTGACGCTATCCGGCAAAGTTCAATCGAGTGGGTTCACTGCTATAACGAGGAGTCTGCTGCTTTCGCGGCCGGTGCTCACTCCGTTGTTACCGGCGAGCTCTCCGTGTGCGCTGGATCGTGTGGTCCGGGTAATACACACATGATTCAGGGGCTGTACGACGCTCACCGCAACGGTGGCAAGGTCTTGGCCCTCGCTAGCCAGATCCCGTCGAAGGAAATCGGTTCCGGTTTCTTCCAGGAAACGCACCCCGAGAAGCTTTTCGAAGAATGCTCTGGGTACTGCGAATTGGTGAACTCAGCTGCTCAGGCCGGCCGCTGTATTCACGCCGCCATCCAGTCGACCTTGGCTGGTCACGGTGTGTCTGTCGTGTCCTTCCCTGGTGACATCTCCATGCAGGAGGCCGTGGAGACCCCGTCGTTGGAAGGCAACTTCTCTGTTCAGAACGGGGAAGTACACCCCAGCCGGAAGCAGCTCCGCGACCTTGCCGACGCCATCAACAAGGCTGACAAGGTGACAATGTTCGGCGGTATCGGTTGCGCCGGTGCTCGCGATGAGCTCTTCGCCGTCGCGGAGAAGATTAAGTCGCCTGTCGGCCACTCGTACGCCGGTAAGGAAGTTCTGCACTACGACAACCCGTATGACGTCGGTATGTCCGGCCTCCTCGGTTACGGTGCATGTACTGCAGCATTCGACAATGCTGACCTCTTGATCTTGGTCGGTACCGACTTCCCCTACACCGACTTCTTGCCGACGACGCCCACTGCGCAGATCGACATTAACGGTGCTCACATCGGCCGACGCACCCACGTCGAATACCCGGTTGTTGGTGACGTGAAGTCCACCATGGCGGAGCTGCTCCCCCTGTTGAAGGAAAAGACCGACCGCAGCTTCCTTGATTCCATGCTCAAGAAGCAGCAGCGGAACCTGAAGCACGTCATCTCGGCGTACACCAAGAACGTCTCCAAGCACACGCCGATTCACCCTGAATTCCTGGCATACAACCTGGACGACTTGGCCGACGACGACGCCATCTTCACGGCCGACACCGGTATGTGCAACGTGTGGCACGCGCGCTACATCATGGCCGGCCCGAACCGTCGTCTGCTGGCGTCCTACCGCCACGGGACCATGGCGAATGCTTTGCCGCAGGCGATCGGCGCACAAGCTGCTGACCGTAAGCGCCAGGTCATTTCGATGTCCGGCGATGGCGGGCTCTCCATGCTGATGGGTGAGCTGCTGACGGTGAAGCTCCACCAGCTGCCCATCAAGATGGTGGTTTTCAACAACTCCACGCTGGGCATGGTCAAGCTCGAAATGATGGTCCAGGGTATTCCCGATTTCGGGACCGACCACGCGAAGTTCAATTACGCTGACATTGCTCGCGCGGTGGGAATCAAGTCCTACCGTGTGGAGGACCCGAAGGACGTCCGCTCGACGCTCCAAGAGGCGCTGGCCCACCCAGGCCCGGTGTTGATCGATGTTCAGACCGATCCGAACGCGCTGTCGATCCCGCCAGACATCTCCCTGGAGCAGGTCAGCGGCTTCACTAAGGCTGCTGTTCGCACTGTGCTCGACGGTGGCGTCGGCAAGATGATTAACATCGCGAACTCCAACCTGCGTAATATTCCTCGTCCTTCCGGATTTAAGGGAATTGGCTAGTCACGAAATTGGCTACATTTCGGTTAATTTCCCGATGAATCTGCATCGGGGCATGGTTTAACGCCACAGTCGGCTAGGCTGGATCGGGTGAAATACATCTCCACCCGTGATCCACACCAGTCGCCTGTGGCGTTTTCCGATATTCTGCTCCGCGGTCTTGCACCCGATGGGGGCCTTTATGTCCCCGATTCCTACCCGCAGTGGAATTCATCCGATTTATCCCGATTCCGGTCCCTTCTTCATGACCAGGGATATCCATCCTTAGCTGCGGAAATCATTTCCTATTTTGTCGACGATATTCCGCGCGATGATATCGAGCAGATGACTCAGCGGGCTTATCGTGTTCCTCGGTTTGCGAACCCGGATATTGTGCCGGTCAGTAAGCTGGAGGATGGCCTGTTCATCGGCCATTTGTCTGAAGGCCCGACTGCCGCGTTTAAAGATATGGCCATGCAGTTGCTGGGTGAACTGTTTGAATATGAATTATCGCGACGCTCCAGCACTTTGAATATTGTGGGCGCGACCTCGGGGGATACAGGTTCGTCGGCGGAATATGCGATGCGCGGCCGCCGTGGAATTCGTGTGTTTATGTTGACTCCGCGCGGGCGGATGACACCATTCCAGCAAGCGCAAATGTTTAACTTGGATGATCCCAATATCTTTAATATTGCTTTAGATGGTATATTCGATGATTGTCAGGATGTGGTGAAAGAAATTTCATCAGATGCTGATTTCAAGGCCGAATTCCATATCGGAGCCGTCAATTCGATCAACTGGGCCAGGCTCATGGCGCAGGTTGTCTACTATGTGGCGTGTTGGATTCGCGCCACCGAGTCGAATGAGAGCAAAGTCAGCTTCTGCGTGCCCACGGGCAATTTCGGGGACATTTGCGCCGGCCATATCGCGCGGAGCATGGGTCTGCCCATCGACCAACTCATTGTCGCGACAAATGAGAACGATGTCTTAGATGAATTCTTCCGCACGGGTAGCTACCGGGTGCGGTCAGCGCGTGAGACTTTAGCGACGTCGAGCCCCTCGATGGATATTTCTCGGGCGTCCAACTTCGAGCGATTTATTTTCGACGTTCTGGGGCGCGACGTTGCCCGCACCGCGGACCTGTTCGGCAAGAGAGTGCGTGAGGGCGGGTTCGATCTCGCAGGCGATCCTGCGTTCCCGTCGCTGGCGGAGAAATTTGGTTTCCGCTCCGGGAAGTCGACCCATGCTGATCGCTTAGCGACGATCAAACGCGTGCACGATGACTACGGCGTCGATATTGACCCGCACACTGCTGATGGCGTGACCGTGGCGTGGCAGCAGAGAGAGGCGGTCCACACGCCGATTGTCTGCCTGGAGACAGCGTTACCGGTGAAGTTTGCTGACACAATGCGGGAGGCTTTAGGCGAGGAGCCGGAAACACCAGACCGCTTTGCGGACATCATGCAGGGTGGTCGGCATGTGGCTGATCTGCCCAATGACGCTAATGCGGTGAAGGACTTCATTCGCGAGTCCATAGCCAACTCTGATGTGACGAATTAGCCTCACGGCTGGGATTGGATGATCGCCTGCAAGACATAGAAAACCCGTTGCCCTCGTTGATATGCGAGAACAACGGGTTTTTGCGTGCTAGCTGGCTATATGCCCTTGCTATTTAGCAGTCGTAGTACATTTCAAATTCTTGCGGGGTTGGGCGCAGGCGGACCGGCGTAATTTCGTTGTCGAACTTGTACTTGAGGTACGTATCCAGCAGATCCTCGGTGAAGACGTCGCCCTCGGTGAGGAAGTCGTGATCCTTCTCCAGGGAAGCCAGAGCTGCCTCGAGGCTGGTGGGAGCCTGCGGAATGTCAGCGGCCTCCTCGGGCGGAAGCTCGTAGAGGTCTTTGTCAACCGGAGCGTGCGGCTCGATGCGGTTCTTAATGCCGTCCAAGCCGGCCATCATCATCGCGGCGAAACCGAAGTAGGGGTTACCCGTCGGGTCCGGTGCACGGAATTCGACGCGCTTTGCCTTCGGATTGGATCCGGAGATCGGAATACGGATCGCTGCTGAGCGGTTACGCTGCGAGTACACCAGGTTGATGGGGGCCTCGAAGCCAGGAACCAGGCGGTGGTAGGAGTTCAGCGTGGGGTTGGTGAAGGCCAACACTGAACCAGCGTGCTTCAGGATGCCGCCGATGTAGTAGCGGGCGGTGTCGGACAGTCCGCCGTAGCCAGCCTCGTCGTAGAACAGCGGTGAGCCGTTCTTCCAGAGTGACTGGTGAGCGTGCATACCGGAACCGTTGTCGCCGGCGAGGGGCTTCGCCATGAAGGTGGCGGACTTGCCTTCCTGCCATGCGGTGTTCTTGATGATGTACTTGAATGTCTGCAGGTCATCGGCAGCGTGAAGCAGCGTATTGAACTTGTAGTTGATTTCCTGCTGTCCACCGGTACCGACTTCGTGGTGAGCACGCTCAAGCTCAAAACCAGCGTTGATCAGGTTGCGGGACATGTCGTCGCGGAGATCCTGGAAGTGATCGTACGGAGCGACGGGGAAGTAGCCACCCTTGATGCGGGTCTTGTAGCCGAGGTTCTCGGACCCGTCACGCTCTTCTTCCGCGCCTCGGTTCCACCAGCCCTCGACGGAATCAACTTCGTAGAAAGCGTTGTTGATGTCGGTGCTGTACCGGACGGAATCGAAGATATAGAATTCAGCTTCAGCCCCGAAGAAGCAGGTGTCAGCGATGCCGGTGGAGGCGAGGTACTCTTCTGCCTTGCGGGCAACGTTACGTGGGTCACGGGAGAAGGCTTCGCCAGTCAGCGGATCGTGGACGAAGAACTTCATGTTCAGCGTCTTCGCCTTGCGAAACGGATCGAGCTGGGCCGTCGCCAGGTCTGGCATGAGAGCCATGTCGGATTCGTCGATAGTGGTGAACCCTCGGACGGACGAACCATCGAAAGCGAGTCCCTCGTTGATGACGTCTTCATCGAAAGCATCGGCCGGAATGGTGAAGTGCTGCTCGACGCCGGGGACATCCGTGAAGCGAATGTCGACGAACTCGACGTCGTTATCTTTGATGTACTTGGTGACATCTTCAGCATTAGTGAAAGCCACTGTGACTCCTCGCAGATTTCTCTCGGTCGGTCGGGAATATCTGTAAGTGACCGAGCATTACTTTCCACTTTAAAGTAAAGGTGTTGCTCTGGGGATAAAGATATGTTTCGTTAATGTTACGTCCTGGACAGACGCGATCTCCTCCACAAAAGTGGGGGTGCTGGCACGGTTGTGGCCCCAAATGGGGCGTCTACAACGGCGAACGTACGACGAGCCACCTGCCGTCGAGAACATGTGGCAGGTAAAGTGCGTTCTATGGCAAAGGATCGGGCACGCGAGCGGAAACAAAACCAGCGATCAGAACGCACGAGTTGGCTTGAAGGGCCACAAATCCCCGGCGAAAACGATGGGCTTGTTCAATCGCGATGGCCTGGTGAAAAACTGGGGCTGACAAAGTCAGGCTCTGGGTCTCAAGCGTCGATTATGCGACGGTGCGGGGGAGTTGTCCTGGATTGGCTCGTTTCCATGGCCATCACCGGCATCTTGTTTTATATCGTGGGACCCACTTCGAGCGACGGAAAACAAACCGAATTGGTGTGGGGCAATTTTGCCGCGACGACGAACATCATCGTCTATGTCGTTGTAGGGATCGTTTCAGTATGGCTTTTTGCGCGCACCCCGGGCCAACTGATGCTAGGAATGGGAGTTGCGCGAGTAGACCAGCGCGATGCTCGCGTCGGCTTGTGGCGTGCCGTTGTCCGCACCCTCTTGACAATCTTTATCCTCCCGGCAGCGATCTGCGACTCAGACTTAAGAGGCATGCATGACCGTGCGACGGGGACGGTGGTGATTAGGGCGTAGCGCCTAATACGTAGCACCTAGTGCTTGTTTCGCTGCGCAGCCCGACGTGCTCGGCGGTTCATTCCCTTTTGCACCTTGGCCTGGTTCGGGACGGGGCCCTTCGGCATTCCCATATTTCCGCGCACATTGTCCAGGGACTCGATCCGGCTAGTCAATGAATCCACTTCTTGCTTCTTGATGTTGCGTGGCAACTTCATCAAATGGCGCTGCAGCTTCTTAATGGGGACTTCGTCCTCACCCTCGCCCGACACCACTTCGTAGATGGGGGTATCGCCGACAATGCGGACCAGGCGACGACGTTCGTTATCCATCATGGGCTTGATCCGTTGCTTCTCCCCTTCACCGACGAGGACAACACCGGGTGTGCCGACAACGCGGTGAACAAGATCCATGTGGTTGTTGACTTGGACGCCCTGTTTGGTGACCCATTTCATGCCAACGCCATCACGCATGTTGTCTAGCGCCCATCCCGCAGCACCGGCTTGACCAGATGCGCGATCGTAAACCGACCGCTGTAAGCGTCGGCTGAAAACAAGCATCGCAAGTGTGGCGCCGAGAATGAGGCCGATGATTAACCACAGCCACTTGTTGCCCCACACGAAGCCGAGCAGGAAAAGTAGGACAGCGGGCAGCAGGAGAGCCAACAGCATGTAGGGGATGAGCTTATTGTCCTGCTTGCGCTGGATGTTGAAAGCCTGCCACATCTGGCTGCGTGTTTGTTTACGCTGTGCCCGTTTAGTGGAGCGCTGAGCCTTCTTTTCTTCCTTTGCGCGGTCGTTCTTCGCCATACGTTCAGGATAGGCGATGGACGTCCGGTCGGTGGAATCAGTGAGCGTTAACGAGCGTCAACTGGTGTCTCGCGGCTGGCCCCGTACTTGGACAGCAGGATGGAAGCCTCCTGAGAGGCAGTGTCGTCGATTCCCTCACCCAGGTGACGCAGATTAGCGGGGAGTTCTTCGCCGCGTGCCTTGATCGCCTGCGCATACAGCCGGCCTGCGCGGTAGGAGGACCGCACCAACGGCCCGGCCATCACACCAGCGAACCCAATGTCATGCCCATAATCGCGGTACATGACGAACTCTTCGGGTTTTACCCACCTTTCGATGGGGTGGTGCAGGTTAGACGGGCGGAGATACTGGGTCACCGTCAAGATGTCGCAACCGGCATCGCGAAGGTCGCGCATGGCGGATTTCACCTCGTCAACCGTCTCACCCATCCCAAGGATCAAGTTTGATTTGGTGACTAAGCCGAAATCACGCGCCTGGCGGATAACATCCAGGCTTCGCTCATAACGGAACGCAGGGCGGATGCGCTTAAAAATGCGAGGCGCGGTCTCCAAGTTGTGGGCAAACACTTCCGGCCGAGCCTCAAATACGGTCTGAAGAAGATCGGGCTTCCCCGAAAAATCGGGAGTGAGGTTCTCGACGCCGGTGTTGGGGTTGAGCTTGTGGATTTGCCGAACAACCTCGGCGTATAACCACGCGCCCTCGTCGGGCAGATCATCACGGGTGACCCCGGTAATGGTGGAGTAGCGCAACCCAATCTCACGGACATTTTCTGCAACGCGACGAGGTTCGTCCTCATCGAGTGGCTCAGGGCGACCGGATTTAATGTCGCAGAAGTCGCAACGGCGGGAACACGTATCGCCACCGATAAGGAAGGTGGCCTCACGGTCTTCCCAGCACTCGTGGATGTTGGGGCATCCTGCTTCCTGGCAGACGGTGTGAAGACCAGCGCCTTTGACGCGTTTCTTCATGTCGCGGAATTCGGGGCCCATGGTTGCGGTAGTCCGGATCCACCGCGGTTTCGCTTCAATGGGGGTTTGGGCGTTCCGTGCTTCGATGCGGAGAAGTCGTCGTCCGTTCGGTGCAACTGCCATGTCTTCTACCTTGTTTTTGAGTGTGTCGTCGTACACATCCTACTGAACTTTGATGCGCTTATGTCCATCGTCGGGAATTGTGCTGGTAGTGATCGGTTGTGTCCCATCCAGCGCCGCGATAAGAGAGTCCCGCATGAGGCCGACGGTGTCATGGGGGTGGATATCGCGTCCAAGTTCTTCTGTCAGCGTTGTCACCCCGGCATCACTGATGCCGCAAGGAACGATGTGGTTATAGGGCTCGAGCGAGTTATCGCAGTTCAGAGCGAAGCCGTGCATGGTGACTCCGCGCGTCACTCGCAGTCCGATGGCCGCAATTTTCCGCTCAGGGCGTATTTCCCCGCGGACGACGTCGGTGGGGAGCCATACTCCCGACCGGCCCTCAACGCGCTCAGCACTGGTCACGCCAAGTGTGTGGCACGTCGTGATGAGTGCTTCTTCCAGGCGTCGCACATAATCGACGACATCGAGCGGCTGAGCTAACCGAATGATCGGGTACCCCACCAGCTGCCCTGGCCCGTGCCAGGTGATGCGTCCGCCACGGTCGATGCGGATGAGCGGTGTGTCGTCATTGTCAGGGAGGTCTTCGGGTTGTGTTCGTTTACCCGCTGTGTACGTCGCGGGGTGTTCGAGGAACAACAACTTGTCGACGCCACGGTCGGGTTCGTCACGTGTGGCCCCAGCCGCATCAGCCCGTTGTTGAGCGTATTCGGCCTGCCGATGCCACATCTCCATATAGTCAACTTGTCCGAGCCATTCGACGTCGTAGTCGGTGTCAACAGCTCGAATGGATCCTTGCTGATAACCCATGTGGTTGATCGTACGCGTGTGGCCGGCCCCCAATGAGGCCGGCCACACGTTGACGCTGACATGCTGGTCACACGGTGTCGCGCAGAGTTAGAGCGGACCCGTGTGTCGCGGCATTCAGGATTTAGAGGTCAAGATCCCCCTCGAAATTAGCTGTCTCGAGGCGATCGCGGACGGTGGTCATGAACCGCCCTGCGTCTGCACCGTCGACGATCTGGTGATCGTAGGTGAGAGGCAGCAGCACCATCTGACGGATGGCAATCGCTTCTGAGCCGTCGGATGTCGGGACGACGGACGGCCGCTTCACGATCGCGCCGGTCCCCATCATGGCTGCCTGCGGCGGTACAAGGATCGGGGTGTCGGTCAGCGCGCCTTCTGAACCAATGTTGGTGATGGTGAAGGTGCCGCCGGTGAGATCGTTCGGCTTCAGCTTGTTGGTCCGTGCCCGGTCGGCGATGTCAGCAATTGCTGCAGCCAGTTCCGGCAATGTCATGTCCTGAGCGTTGTGAATGACCGGCGAGAGAAGGCCAGCTTCCGTATCGACGGCGATCCCCAGGTTGACCTTGTCGTGGTAGGTCATTTCCTTGGTCTCAGCGTTGTAGGACGCATTGACATTCGGGTGGGAAATGAGCGCTTCGACAACGGCCTTTGCGAAGAAGGGGAGGTACGTGAGGTTGACGCCATACTTCTCCTTGAACGCGGGTTTCGACGCCTTGCGCAGTGCAGCGACGTCGGTCATATCGACCTCGTGGACCTGCGTTAGCTGCGCGGAGGAGTGGAGAGATTCCAGCGTCTTCGATGCGGTCAGCGAGCGAATACGGTTGACCTTTTGGGTCGTACCGATCAGCTCTGCCTTCTTCGGATCGACGCGCTTGGTGGACCACGCTGCACGCGGACCGTCCTGCGCCGGCTTCTCGTCTGCTTTTCCGCTTGTCGACGACGTGTCCGGTGCGGCCTTCGCCTTCTCGGCTGCGGCAAGAACGTCCTGCTTGCGGATTCGTCCACCGACGCCGGAGCCTTCAACTGTGGTGAGATCAACGCCGTGCTTCTCCGCCAGCTTTCGTACCAGAGGGGTCACGTACGGGAGCTTGCCACCGGTGTTGACCTTGGTCGACGGGCGAGTAGCAGGTTCCTCCCGATCGGGCGCGCTGGCGGACGATGCCTTAGGCGATGCCGTTTCGGAGCTGGTGGCGGAGTCCGAGGTGTCCTTGGTCTCCTCAGTCTTCTTGCTCTTAGGGGGGTCAGGCTCGGCCTTCTCCTCAGGCTTGGTTTCCTCAGACTTCTTGTCGGCCTTGTCGTCGGAGGAGCTGCTGGAGGCGGCGTTGGCGTCGCCGATGCGGGCGATAACGGATCCGACGTCGACGGTGTCGTCTTCCTCAGCGAGCACTTCGACGAGAGTTCCGCCCACAGGTGAGGGGATTTCGGTGTCGACCTTGTCAGTGGACACTTCCAGAAGTGGTTCGTCGACCTTAACCTCGTCGCCGACGCTCTTCAGCCACTGGGTGATGGTTCCCTCGGTGACGGACTCGCCGAGCTCGGGCATTTCAACGTCGGTGGCCTCGCCAGAAGCAGCACCACCCGAACCAGAGCTAGAGGACTTCTCCGCCTGCTCGCCCTTCGAAGAGCTCTTCTCCTCAGCGCCGGAATCACCAGAGCCAGAATCGGCGGACTCCAACGCACCACTGTCGTCGCTGCTGGTGTCGTCGCCCTTTTCACCAATCTCTGCGATGACCTCGCCGACCTCGACAGTGTCGTCTTCGTCGGCAATAATTTTTGTCAACACACCAGCAACGGGTGAAGGAATCTCAGTGTCGACCTTGTCAGTCGAAACCTCCAGAAGTGGTTCGTCGACAGCGACGGTGTCACCTACTTGTTTGAGCCACGTGGTGACCGTGCCTTCGGTGACGGATTCGCCGAGTTCGGGCATCTCAACAGAGAACGCCATGGTGGAAGTCTCCTCTAAAATAAGCGATAGTTAAGAAGTCAACGCAGATCTGTGACGCTGATCGTTGAAACGTGTCATGAGGATCTGATTACGGCATGACTTTACGTGCTCCCACAATACCGTGGCTTCTCCTCAGACGCGCCTTGGCCGTCAAAATCTGGCTAAAGTTACCTGGATATGGGGGAGGGTCTACAGTAGGAACCATGGCCGATAAGACTTTCACCGTAGAAAAAAATCCACACCCGACATCCCCCGAGGCTATCGCCAAGGTGCTCGCGAACCCAGGCTTCGGAGCGAACTTTACCGACCACATGGTGATTATCGACTGGTATGGGGAGCAAGGATGGCATGATCCTCGCGTCGTCCCCTACGGCCCGATCACCTTGGATCCAGCAACGACACTGTTCCACTACGGTCAGGAGATCTTCGAGGGACTCAAAGCATACCGTCAGCCAGATGGTTCCATAGCCACATTCCGTCCAGACCAAAATTGCCGACGGATGCAGAACTCGGCCAAGCGGCTGGCAATGCCCGGACTGCCGGAAGAATTATTTATGGAATCGCTCCATCAGCTGGTGGAGATCGACGCAGACTGGGTTCCTGAAGCGGGAAGCGAAGCAGCGCTGTACCTGCGCCCGTTTATGATCGCGACCGAGAAGGGCCTGGGAGTTCACCCGTCGTCGACGTACCGCTTTTACTTGATCGCATCGCCGGCTGGGTCGTACTTCAGTGGCGGCATCAAACCGGTGACTGTTTGGCTGTGTGAGGACTACGTCCGCGCCTGCCCCGGTGGCACAGGAGCTGCAAAGTTCGCCGGTAACTACGCGGCCTCTTTGGCTGCCCAGTCGCAAGCAGAGGAAAAGGGCTGCGACCAGGTTGTCTGGTTGGACGCCATTGAGCGCAACTATGTCGAGGAAATGGGCGGCATGAACCTCGCCTTCATCTACGGCACTGGCGACGACGCGAAGCTGGTTACTCCCGCATTGTCCGGTTCCTTGCTGCCCGGTGTCACCCGCGATTCGTTGCTGAAGCTGGCTGAAGATCGCGGAATGGCCGTGGAAGAACGGAAGATCTCGACGGCCGAGTGGCGTGAAGCCGCGAAGTCCGGAGAGATGAGCGAGGCCTTCGCCTGCGGTACCGCCGCCGTTATCACCCCAGTCGGAACCGTGAAGTCCAACGAAGGGGAGTTCACGATCAACGGTGGACAAGCAGGCCCGATCTCGATGGAACTGCGTGAAACCTTGACGGGGATCCAGCACGGCTCTGTCGACGATTCCCACGGTTGGCGCTACACCCTGGTGAAGTAAAACCTGGTGAAGTAAAAAGCAATTTGCGTTTATAGCGCTAGCCCCGCCCACGTATGAGTGAGCGGGGCTTTATGCATATTGATTAGGAAGTCAGGCTGAAGAGAACGACAGTTGCTGCGGTCGCGAGCTCGATGGTCGCCCCGAGGCAGTCTCCGGCCAGGCCGTCGAACCGCCGGCTGCAATGACGTGCCCACGGTATCGCTAAGGCGATGACCGCCAGTGCCATCAGCGTCCAGAGGATTCCTCCGCCGACGAATGCGGCGATGGCTGCTCCTATAACCCATGCGGCTGTCCCGAGCTTCGGAACGGTTCCGATGACGAGCGCGCCGAAACCCGAGGGATTTGCTGGGCGGTATCCCTCTGTGCAAAGAATCAAGGCGCTGATTCGCGCGACTGTTGGCACGAGGATGAGTCCGATGACGGTGGATGGAGGGAAGTCCGAAGTGGTGGAGGAGCCTGCATCGCTGAGACTCGTTGATCCCGCCCCCTGCATGATCGCGTGAACACCGATGATCTGGGCTGCCACGGAAAACACTACGGCTGCTGTCTCTTATACACATCTCCGAGCCCACGAGACTAGGCATGATCTCGTA